>JAEEGH010000573.1_pt1 | contig 132490 bp, 114 predicted proteins | sample 9134181 | NCBI WGS metagenome assembly JAEEGH01 (sample SAMN16246544, study PRJNA631951) | gut metagenome | biome: gut microbiome; feature: rumen; material: DP-attached | host: Bos | place: Iran: Karaj | collected 2018-10
AAATTCTTGTCCGCCGCGCTCCATGCCGACGACTTGAGCGTCCCTAACTTTTTGGTCAATCGTTACGCGGACAATGTCTTGGGCGTGGATTCCGCTAAAAAAAAGAGCGGCCGCAAAGAGAAAGCAAAAAAACTTTTTGAAGGCAAAAGGCGTCTTGAACATTTTATTAACTGAATTCATTTAGGCAGAAAAAAACCGCCCGGCCAACAAGGACAAGGCGGCTTTTACTAAAAGTTCACATTCCAACTATTAGTTGATGCGAGCGTCAGAGCTTACAAAAGTAATTTTGGCGCTGTGGCGCTCTTGGTAAACATTGTGGTAAATGTCCAACTGCAAGTCCTTGTCGGCAGTGAAGCCCTTTACGAACTTGTAGATGCGGTTCTTAGCGGGGCATTCCCAAGAAAGAACAAACTTGTTGGCTTCCATCTCGCCCTTAAAGTTCTTTACATTGGCGCGAGTGAATGTGTAAATTGTCGCTCCGCTTGTGGCGTCCTTGAGCACGCAGAAAGCGTCGCTTCCGCTGTTTACTTGGAACTGCCAGTTGCAATTGTACTTTGAGTCGAACCATACGCCCTGCAAAGTCTCAGAAACATTGGCAACTTCGCCAATAGCGCTAGCGGCGCCTGTAACGGCGTCAACTCCGCCTGTAACGTCTTCCGCATAGAGTCCAGCGGCCAAAACAGCGGCCACGGCAAAAGCTGTAAATAATTTTTTCATCTGGAACCTCCTATAATTCCTACAATAAAATTTATCCTTTAAAGGGCTTTATGTCAATAGAAAAAGCCGAATATAGTAAAGAATTTTGCTTTTATTGTATTAGTAAGCGTCGCCAACCGGCTCCTGGTCCTTTTTCTTTATTGGCGTAACCTCTTGATTTTCAGCGTAATCGTCATTTTCGGAATTTTCTTCCGCCTTATTTTTTTTGTCTTTCTTTGCCTTCTTGGCCTTTTTGTTTGAAGGAGCCTCTCCGTCGTTTTCTACGTATTCATCCATTACTGAATCGACGCGCAGATCCTTTAGCTTTTCTTCTTCCGCCGCATGGAAAAGGCTGATGTTTTCTTCGCAAATAAATTCCTTAAGCTTTTGGGCCTGCGCGCGGGTAAAGTAATAATTTTGGACAATCGTCTCTAGGTTGGGAATGTCTGAGGACTTTCCTTCCAAAGTCAAATTCTTTGCTTTTGGAACGTGGATGACAAAGTATGGGTTGCCGTCAACAAAGTCATAGCCAAAATACAATTCCGGCTTTGCCTTGTAGTTCATCGCGCTCTTTGCAATTCCAAACTCTTCATAGCCGGGAGCGTGGCCGTAAACAACGCGAGTCTTTGCCGCGCTTGCCTTTCTGTTTAGGCGCTTGTTTTCAAAATCGGTAAAATATTTGTCGATGGCGTCGCAGCAGATTTTTCTTGGCTCCTCCGCCATCTCGACAGTGTATGCGGAGGTGTCGTACTGAATTCTAAAGCCGGCCACATCCGTTCCGCGGCGATAAATAAACTCGCCTCTTTTTGCCTTGATTTTTCCAACAATCGGGCGGATGAACATAGCGCAATCGCCGCAAATGTCGTAGCGATTTGTTCCAAGAAATTTTTCCAAGCCCGATCGGTCTGTGGGATGCATCTTTTTGTCGCTATACAAATCGGTCGTTTTTTTTGCCCACGCGCAAGAAACAAGAGCGGCAAGCGCCGCCGCGCATACAATTGTTTTTTTCATATTTTTTTCCTTATTAGGTTGTATTTATTCTTTAAACAAATAGCGCTTTTAAAAGTTACAGTCAATAAATTTTTCACTTTTTTCCAAAAATAAACGAAAGAATTGAAAAAAATTCGTATGATATATAGTGGAGCGCCACAGTGTTGGCAGGCCGCCTCTTGATACTAAGAATATCGGGAGGACCGCTCGACATGAACAAGTACGAACGCGCGACGCTTGTTGTCGCAATTTTGTCTTTGATTGTTGAAGCGCTGACCCTCTTCAAGCAATTGATTAGGTAAAGCTAAAAGGAAAAGCCTGTCCGCAGCGTGCTTGTCTCGGACAGGCTTTAGTCAAAGCAAAAAGAGGCGGCCGCATCACTGCGGCGCTCCGCTCTTTATGTTAATAATAACGCGCAACTATCCAAAAGTCAAGGAAAAAACCGCGTAAAACACAAAAAAAAAGCCGCTCCAAAAGGAGCGGCTTAGCGCATAATCGGACAAGTCCGATTATGTGTGGCTCAAATTAGAACCAAACTGAAGCGCGGATCGGTACAGCGAAGATGAACTTCTTGAGCTCACCGTCAACTGTGGCAGCCTTAACGAGCTTAAGATCGCCGGCCGGAGACGTGTCTTTCAAGCCAACGATGGCCTGGAATCCGAGTCCCAAAGAAGCGTTAGATCCAACGGCATAGTTGGCTCCAACCAAGAATGAAAGGAGTGAGCCAGCGGCGTCTGTGTCGAACGGCATCAACATGCGAACGTCAGCAACCAATCCGAGAGCGTCTGTAAGAGCGTAGTCAAGTCCAACGCCGAATCCAGCTGTGGGCTTCTTGTCTGAGTCGCCAGGAATGTTGATAGAGAAGTCGCCGGCCAACTTGAAGGCCTCTGTGATTCCGTAAGAAGCGCCCAAGGCGATCTTGATGTTGTTGTTCTTAGAGTCGTCTGTCATCGTGAAGCCAACGCCGAATGTGGCGAAGAGCTTGTCAACAGCTGTCAAGTCGAAAGCGGCTTCGATTGTGCCGTACTTTTTGCTAGCACCAGCGGCGTTGCCAGCTTTCTGCCAAGTCAAATCGGCAGTTCCCTTGTTGGCGATAACGGCGTCGTTATACTGATCTGACAAGAACTTTCCGTTCTTGTCGTACCAACCAGCGGCTGTAGCTCCGTGCTCGGCAACGCATGTCCAATTGGCCAAGAACTGGGCCTTGATTGTACCGATTCCGTCGATGGCGTATGTGGCGCCGTAGCGTCCCTTTCCGAAGATCTGGTCCAATGTGTCAACAGCATTTGAAGATTCGCCAGATACAGCGTTAAGCGGGATCATAGCGAAGATTTTCAAAGCTTCTACAGGCATGATCTGGAGTCCGAGACCGTTCTTGTCGCTGGCTGAAGAGAATGTGATTCCTTCGCCCCAGGCAAGAGCTGTGTTCGGGCGGAGCCAGTTCCATGAACCATAGCAAAGGTCAGAACGTGTTCCGAAGAAGTTGTCATGCTTTCCGAGAGAAAGCTGAATCTGGTCAATCGGCTTAACCCACAAAAGTGTGTTGTCTGAGCTTCCGGCAACTCCGCCAGCGAAGTCAGCGTAAACACCAAGGATCATACCAGCTTTTCCGTCATCAGATGTGAAGTTGATGTCGGCGCGAGCCGGGCGAGCGCCCCATCCCCAAGGGTTAGAAACCGCTCCACCCTTGATTCCGTCGCCGTCAGAAGCGATGAGGGTGGGAAGGTTGCAAACCCAAGCTCCAAAAGAAACCTCAGCGAAGGCTGAAGTAGCTACCATAGCAGCAAGAGCCAAAGCTCCAATCAATTTTTTCATAATGAAAAAACCTCCCTTTTTTTTAGAGACTCGTTTTTAAAAAAAGGGCAAATTTAGTGAATTTTGCGTCAAATATAACAAGTTGTTTAAAACTTCTGCGCAAAATTTTTGAAAATTCGTAAAAAAAATAACAAAACAAAGATATAGGCAACAAAAGTAAAGAATTATGGCGGAGTGTTTTCTGTTTTTGCAAGGAATTTTTAAATTTTTTCCCAAAAAAAGCCAAAAATAGGTAAAGCGAAAAGGAAAAGCCTGCCCATAGCGTAGCACCTCGGACAGGCTTTTTAACAAAGCAAAAAAGAGGCGACCGCCACTGTGGCGCTCCACTCTCTATTAATAAGCTACCACGGTTCTAGCAATTAGTCAAGTTTTTTTCACGCGCGCTTGCATTGGACTGTCGCTGCCACTAGAAAAATCGCATAAAATATGGTAAAATTATTTAACATAATATGAACGGAAACGACTATCGCCTGCGGGCTTATGCCGCTCAGGCTAATAATTACGATAATAAAAAACAGGACAAAAAAGAGCTTGACGCGGCGGCCAACGCGTTAAAACAGGGCGGCTTGTTAAAAATCCCGCGCGACGAGCAAAAGCCCGCGGCGCAAGGACAAGGCGGCGACTCTGTTTACCGCCGCGTGGCCAAGTTTTTGCTTTTAATCGGAAGCGACCAAGCGGCCGAAGTCTTTAAGCATTTGCCGCAATCCGACGTTGAAAAAATAATTCCAGAAATCACGACAATACGCTCCGTCGGCGAAGACGAGGCCGCGGCTATTTTTGAAGAGTTCCGTTCCCTGGTGGAAGTCAAAAAAGAAAACGGCGGCGAGGCTACGGCCTTTAACATTTTGGAAAAAGCCTTTGGCGCAGGCAAGGCCGGAAACTTGATGAAAAAAGTCGAGGCCCAGTTGGACGCGGCCCATCCGTTCACCTATTTAAAGGAAAAGACAAACGAAGAAATCATGGCCCTAATCAAGGGCGAAAGCGCGCAAGTCACCGCGATTGTTTTAAGCTATCTTGAGCCGAAAGTCGCGGCGGGCCTTATCAACTCTATGGAAGCCGCGCAAAAAAAAGAAGTGGTCCTTCGCCTTGCAAAAATGCAAAAAGTTTCGCCCGACGTAATCCAGGCGATTGACAAGACGATTCACGAAAAGGCCTCCAAGCAAATCCGCGACGACTCTTTGCACATCGACGGACGCGGAGCCTTGGCGCAAATTTTAAAGCGAATGGATTCCGGCGCCGAGCAGGAAATCTTGAACAACTTGGAGCGAACCGATCCAGAGCTTAGCCGCGACTTGCAGCAGCATCTTTTTACGTTGGAAGACGTTGTCAACGCCGACGACAAATACTTGCAAAAAAAATTGGCGTCAATGTCCGACAAAGACATCGCATACTTGATAACAGCGAAAGAAAAAGACTTTGAAAAAAAGATTCTGGACAACGTTTCCGTTTCGCGCGCGTCCGTTATTATGGAAGAGCAAGAGGCTGCAAAGCCGATGCTTAAAAAAGACGTTGAGGCCATCACAAAAAATTTTATGGTCCAACTTCGCGCCGCTTGGGAAAAAGGCGACTTGCGCGTGTTCAGAAAAGACGACGAAGATGAGGTTTGGGTTCAATGATTTCTAAATCATACAAGGGCTTTGACTTGATAAGCGCCCAGGACGTTCCCGACTGTTCCAGCAAGGGAATTTATTTAAGGCACAGAAAGACCGGCCTTGAAGTCTACCATTTGCTTAACGACGACGAAGAAAATCTTTTTGCCTTTGCCTTTAGGACTCCCAACGACAAGTCCAACGGCGCGGCGCACATCGTTGAGCATTCCGTTTTTTGCGGCTCAAAAAAATATCCGTTAAAGGATCCCTTTGCGGTTTTGGAAAACCAAAGCGTCCAAACTTTTATGAACGCGATGACTTTTCCCGACAAGACGGTTTATCCCGCAAGCTCCTTGCTGCCCGCCGATTACTTTAACCTTATGAGCGTTTACGCCGACGCGGTTTTTTTTCCGACGTTAAGCAAAGAAACTTTTTTGCAAGAAGGCCGCCGCGTTGAGCTGGACTCAAAGGGAAAGCCAAAAATCGTAGGCGTCGTCTTTAACGAAATGAAAGGCGTCTATTCTTCTTTTGACAGGACGGTTGGCGACGTCATCGGAAGGGCGCTGCTTCCTGACACGATTTACGCAAAGGACTCCGGCGGCGACCCGCTAGAGGTTGCCCAGCTTACTTACAAAGAATTCAAGGACTTTCACAAAGAGCATTACTCGCCGCAAAACTGCCTTGTCTTTTTGTACGGAAACATTCCGACAGAAAAGCAATTGGATTTTTTGCAAAAGAACGTCTTGGATTTTTTTGAGCAAAGCGGAACGAAATTCGATTCACTAAAGCAAAAGAAATTTTTGGAACGGACGCTAAAGGCCGAAACGCAAAAGCCCTTTAATAAAATGGCAGTTTTGCGTGAAATCGCTCCGCTTAGTCCGGGCGATAAAGAGCCGACCGCGCTTGTCTCTTGGCTGTGGGGAAATTCCGACAACATCGCCGACTACACTGAGTGCCTTTTTTTGGGGAACTTGCTGTGCGCGCAAGACGGTTCGCCTCTTTCGGCGGCCTTGCTAAAGAGCGGCTTGGGAAAGGACTTGAGTTCTGCAAACGGAGTTGACGTTTCGGAGCGGCAAATCACTTTTAGCGTTGGACTTCGCGGAGTAAAAAAGCAAAACGAAGGCAAGTTAAAAGATTTTATCCTGAACGAGATTCAAAAGATTTATAAAGATGGAATTTCGCAGGACGACATCGAGTCCACCTTTAACAAAATTGACTTTATGCACAGGGAAGTAAGGCGCTCGCACGGACCTTTTTCTTTGGTCTTGATGCGCCGCGCGCTTCGCTCGTGGAATTACGGCGGAGAGCCTGGAAACAGCGTTTCTTCGCGCGACGCCTTTGACCGCCTAAAAGAAAAAATTAGCGCCGACCCAAATTACATAAAGGCCTTGATAAAAAAATATTTGATTGACAACAAGTCATGCGCGTGGACCGTAATCGTTCCCGACAAAAAATATTTGGCCCAACGCGAGGCCCAAGAAAAGAAAATCACCGCGGCGCTTGCAGGACGCGCGACAAAGGCCCAAATAAAAAAAGAGACCGCTGACTTGCGCCTTTGGCAGCAAACGCCCGACAGCGAAGAAAACAAAGCCTTGATTCCGCACATTCGGCCTCGCGACCTAAAGGTCATCGGCGAAAAAATAAAAATCGCGCGAACGCAAATCAAGGGCGGCCGCGGTTCTGTTCCGCTTTTTAAAAGCTTGGAAAACACAAATGGAATCGCCTATGTGACCGCCGCCTTTCCCTTTGACATTTTTGAGCCGGAACTTTATCCTTGCCTTCCGTTTTTTGCCTACATTCTTAACGAGCTTGGCTGGGGCGGCTTGCGCTGGGACAAAAGCTCGCTTTTAATCGCAAAGACTTGCGGCGGTTTTGGAACGACGCCCTTTGTCCATTCCTGTCCAAACAGCCCTGGAGCGAGAGCGATGGCAAAAGAAAACCGCGCCTTTGCCGGCCGCCAATGGCTTTTTTGCAAAGTGAGAGCGGTGGATCAAAAGATCGCCGCTTCGGTAGACATGATGCGCGATTGTTTGCAAGGCGCCCGCTTTGACGACAAAAAGCGCGTCAAAACTTTGGCCGAGGAATTCTTGAGCGACTTGGAAAGTTCGGCGCTTCCCAACGGTCACAGTTTTGCCATCGGACGCGCCACGCGCATGGCCGACAGGGCTTGCGCGATTGACGAAATCTGGGACGGCTTTTGCCAAATATTTACGATGAGAAAGCTTTTGTCCGACCTGGACGGAACGATTCAAAAAATGAAATTCATCGCGTCAAAAATTTTCGACGCGGGCGCGATCTTGCACGTAACCGCCGACAAAAGCTCGATGCCCTCCGCCTTAAAGGCCGTCAAGAAATTCGCGCTTGACATGAACTTGCGCTCCCCGATAAAAAAATACGCAGCCTCCGACCAGGCCTTTTTTGACTTGACAAACTTGGCAAAGGCCGGCAAAAAAAGCGGCTATGTCAAAGACCGAGAGGTTGTCGCGGTTCACGGAATGGTGGGCTTTGCCGCGCTTTCGTTCAAGTCGGCCAAGTACGCAAGCCGCGAGGCGCTTGCGGAAAAAGTTTTGGCGCACCTTTTGTCCAGCGGCGCCTTGTGGGAAAAAATCAGGACTGTCGGCGGAGCCTACGGCGCCGGAGCGCACATCGATTCGTTTTCGCGCCGTTGGAATATGTACACTTACCGCGACCCAAATCCTTTGGCAAGCCTTTCGGCCTTTGACGAGTGCTTGCGCCAAGCGGCGGCCAGTCCCTTTGATCGCGGCACGGTTGAAAAAGCGATTGCCGGAACTTTTTCCGACGCCATTTTGCCCAAGGCTCCAAAGGACAGGGGCGACATCGCCTTTTACCGCCAGCTTTGCCTTATTGACGAAAAGGAAGTTTTGGCCAATGCAAAAATTCTTTTGACCATAACTCCCAAGGACTTGCAGCTGGCCGCCCGCCGTCTTTTGAGGGAACGGCAAAAAGCGGCCAACAGCGTTCTTATCGTTCCGCAAGGCTCCTCTCCCGTCGACATAGAAATATAGCGGCGCGCTTTTAGGCTTGAAAGCAATTTAAATCTCCACTATAATATAGCGGCAAAAAAACGGCGGCAAGCTTAAAATTCTGGATAGCCGCATAAGCGGCAACATTCGCGCTTGTTAACTAACGCGCGCGAACAGCCGTGCTGTTGGAGAAAACTATGTCATTGGAAAAAATGCGCAACATCGGAATCATGGCCCACATCGACGCGGGAAAAACCACGACCACCGAACGAATTCTTTACTACACAAAAAAGATTCACAAGATTGGCGAGATTGACGACGGCCAAGCCACGATGGACTGGATGGCGCAGGAACAGGAGCGCGGAATCACGATTTGTTCCGCCGCCACAACAACTTATTGGAAGAACTATCAAATCAACATAATCGACACGCCCGGCCACGTTGACTTTACGGCGGAAGTCGAGCGCAGCCTCCGCGTCCTTGACGGCGCCGTCTGCGTTTTGTGCGCGGTTGACGGCGTTCAGCCCCAGACCGAAACCGTATGGAAGCAGGCCGACGAGTTCAACGTTCCCCGCTTGTGCTTTATGAACAAGATGGACAGAATCGGAGCCGACTTCTTTGGCTCGATGGAGGACGTCCACAACAAGTTTGGCGTGGAATGCGTCGCTCTCCAAATCCCAATCGGACAAGGCCCCGACTTTGAGGGCGTCATCGACCTTTTAAATATGAAGGAAATCCGCTGGGACGCGGAATCCGAGGGCGAAAAATTCACCGAGAGTGACATCGACCCAAGCCGCTTGGACGAAGCCAAAGAATGGCGCGAAAAGTTGGTCGACGCGGTGGCTTCTAGCGACGACGCGCTTGCCGAGCTTTACTTGGAAGGAAAGGAAATCACGGTGGAGCAATTAAAGGCCGCGCTCCGAAAGGGTACGATAAGCCGCGCCTTTGTTCCATTCGTCATGGGAAGCTCGCGCCACAACCAGGGCGTGCAGCCCCTTATCGACGCGGTCGTCGACTACCTTCCGGCGCCGGACGAAATTCCTCCGGCCAAGGGCGTTCACGTAAAGCGCGACAAGACAGAAGACGTCGAAGTTCCCTGCAAGGAAAACGGCCAGGCCCTTGGCCTTGTCTTTAAAATCCAGTACGACCGCGAGATGGGACCGCTTTGCTACGTCCGCATGTATTCAGGAAAAATCGCGGCCGGAACGCAAGTCTTTAACGTCGGAAAGAAAAAGCGCGAGCGCGTCAACCGCATTTTGCGCATGCACGCCGACAAGTCCGAGCCGATGGAAAGCGTCAGCGCGGGCGACATCGCGGTCTTTATCGGCCTAAAATTGGCGCAGACCGGCGACAGCCTTGGAAGCGAAGGCTTCCCGGTTCTCTTGGAAAGCGTCAACTTCCCCGAGCCTGTAATCAGCGTGGCCATCGAGCCCGACTCAATCAGCGAGCGCGACAAGCTCAACGAAACTTTGGAAATACTTTCGCGCGAAGACCCGACCTTCACTCACAAAGAAGACGCCGAAACCGGCCAGATGATTATCAGCGGAATGGGCGAGCTGCACCTTGACGTTTTGGTCACCCGCATGAAGGACGACTTTGGCGTAAAGGCGCGCGTAGGCTCTCCGCAGGTAACTTACCGCGAGGCCGTCACCGCCGAGTCCACCGCGACCGAAAACTACAGCCGCGTACTTGGCGGAAAGGAAAACACCGCCGGAATCACGGTCACAATCAGCCCGCGCGAGACGGGAAGCGGCAACAGCTACGAATGCGCTGTCCGCGATTCCGCCATTCCCGAAGAAATTTACGACGCGGTCAAAAACGGCTTTGAAAGCGCCTTGTCCGCCGGAATCAACTACGGCTATCCCTGCGTTGACACGGCCGTAAAAGTCACCGCGCTTGACTACAACGAGCTTACTTCCACAACCTTTGCCTTTGAGGCTTGCGCCGTGGCCGCCTTTGACAAGGCTTGCAAGACCGCCGCTCCCGAACTTTTGGAGCCTGTAATGGACGTTGAAATCTCTTGCCCCAAGGAATTTGTCGGCGAGGCGATGAGCCAAGTGACCCAGCGCGGCGGAATGATCATGGGCCAGGATTCCAAGCCCAGCGCGGAATTGATTCACTGCGAGGCGCCAATGGCCAAAATGTTCGGCTTTAGCACCAATTTGCGCAGCGTAACCCAGGGCCGAGCCAGCTTCCAAATGGAGTTCAGCCACTTCCAAGTAAAGGTCGGCGGCCTGGGCAGCGCCTATTGACAGCGCTCGTGAGAGCGCAAGTGGATAATTTCCTTGCCAAAACGACGCGAAGCGGCGTACTAGCGCTGTCTTGACTTGCGGCTTTTGTTTGCGCTATAATTTAAGGATTATGGGAACAAGATGTTTTGCAATGCTTAAACCTGGCGTGTTGAACCGCAGGTTGGTCGGCGAGGTTATCAGCCGGCTTGAACACAAAGGCCTTAAATTGGTCGGCCTTAAAATGATGAATATTTCGCCCGAATTGGCGTCCAAGCATTACGCCGAGCACAAGGGAAAGGCTTTTTACGATTCTCTCGTAGGATACATAACCAGCGGCCCTGTAGTGGCCATGTGCTGGCAAGGCGACGATTGCGTCACTCTGGTTCGCAAATTGGTAGGCTCAACAAGCCCAGCCGAAGCCCATCCGGGAACGATTCGCGGCGACTTCTGCTGCCACACTCAGTACAACGTAATTCACGCCTCGGACAGCGACACTAGCGCCGAGCGCGAAATCAATTTGTTCTTTAAGCCGGAAGAGTTGATCGACTGGGAAGACAACGCTTCCATTTGGTTCTAATTTTTTTACAGAAGGCTTTGCGATGGCTGCTAAAAAGACTGTTGGAGTTATAGGCGCGGGCGCGTGGGGAACGGGCTTTGCCCAGGCTTTGGCGCGCGGCGGACATGACGTGACCCTTTGGGCCATGGAAGACGAGGTTGTCTCTTCAATCAACAACGAGCATGAAAACAAAAAATTCCTGCCCGACTTAAAATTGGACGCAAACCTTAAGGCTTCGACCGACATTAAGGAAGTGGCCGCCGGCAAGGAATTCCTTGTCTTGGCCTCGCCATCGCTTTACTTGGCTCCTACGCTCAAAAAAATCATTGACATTCCAAACATCGCCGACGGAAGCACAAACATCGGCGTTTTGACAAAAGGCTTTGTTCCTTCGGCCGACGGCCCCAAGCTTATTGTCGAGACTATGGAAAGCGTTTTGCCTGACTTTTACAAGGGCTGCGTTTGCTACATTTCAGGCCCCAGCCACGCGGAAGAAGTGGCCATCGGAAAAATAACGGGCCTTGTCGCCGCAAGCGAAAATCCAAAAATTTCCATTAGATTCCGCGAGCTTATGCGGGTTCCTGGCCTTATGGCTTACTCAAGCTTTGACGTTGTGGGCGTGCAAATCTGCGCGGCGGCAAAGAACATCATCGCCGTCGTTTACGGGGCCCTTGACGCGATCAGCGAAACCAGCGACATCTTTGGCGACAACGCCGAAAGCCTTTTGATGGCCGCCGGCCTTAACGAAATCCAAACCTTGGGCTTTGCCATGGGAGCGACGCACGCCGAGACTTTCACTTCGATCGCCGGAGTGGGCGACCTTGACGTAACTTGCAAAAGCAAGTACGGCCGCAACCGCCGCTTTGGCCAAGAGATGATTAAGACCGATTTGCTTTCCAACTTTAAAGACTTGGACGACCTTATCGCCAACGTTTCAAAAATCGGATACCTTCCCGAAGGCGCCATCGCCTGCAAATACGTTCACCAAATCGCGCAAAGCAAAAACATAAAGCTTTTGATTTGCGACGGCCTTTACCGCATCCTTAACCGCGAGATTGAGCCGGAAGACTTTATGCTTGAACTCTTGATGGGAAATAAATAATGTTAGAAAAACTTACAAACGCCTTTACTGACGTTTTTAGAACGATCAGCGGAAAATCTTCGATTACAGAAAAAAACATTGAGGACGCGGTAGAGCAAATAAAGATGGCCTTGCTTGAGGCCGACGTTAATCTTCGCGTTGTCCGCCGCTTTGTTAACGGAGCGATAGAAGAAGCCAAGGGCGAAAAGGTTCTCCGAGCCGTTGACCCCGGCCAGCAATTTGTAAAAATAATTTACGACAGAATCGTCGCCATGCTTGGCGACACAAAGCAAGACCTTAAGCTAAAAGGCCCCGACACCCAGAGCGTAATCCTTATGCTGGGCTTGCAGGGCGCGGGTAAGACAACCGCCAGCCACAAGCTTGCCGCCCGCCTAAAAAAAGACGGCCGCCGCCCCCTCCTTGCCGCCTGCGACTTGGTTCGTCCGGCCGCCGTCGAGCAGCTTTGCGTTCTTGGTCAAAAGATTGACGTTCCGGTTTACAAAGAGGACGGCGCCAAGGACGCGGTCAAGGTGGCCCAAAACGCCATCGACTACGCCAAAAAGAACGGCCTTGACACAATCATTTTGGACACCGCCGGCCGTCTCCAGATCGACCAAACGATGATGGAGGAATTGGTCCAAATTAAAAAAGCGGCCGATCCGGTGGAAACGATTTTGGTCGCCGACGCGATGACCGGCCAAAACGCCGTTGACATCGCCAAATCCTTTGACGAGCAGCTTGGCCTTACAGGCGTCGTTCTTACAAAATTCGATTCCGACGCGCGAGGCGGCGCGGCCCTTTCGTTAAAGTCAATCACGCAAAAGCCCATCCTCTTTATCGGAACGGGCGAAAAGACCGAAGACTTTGAAGTATTCCACCCTGAACGCATAGCAAGCCGCATCCTTGGCATGGGCGACGTCGTAAGCCTTGTAGAAAAGGCGCAAGAAAAAGTCGACATGGAACAAGCCGCCGCCATGCAAAAAAAGATGGCCAAAAACGAGTTTACCCTCGACGACATGCTGGCCCAGTTCCAGCAAGTAAAGAAGATGGGAAACATGCAGTCGCTTTTGGAAATGATTCCGGGAGCGGCGGCGGCCATGCAAGGACGCGACCTTGACACCAGCGGAATGAAGCGCCAAGAAGCCATCATTCAATCGATGACAAAAAAAGAGCGCGCCAACCATTTGATCATCGGCCCCAGCCGCCGCAAGCGCATCGCAAAAGGCTCGGGCACAAGCGTTGCCGAAGTGAACAAGCTTATAAAGCAGTTTGAAAAGACAAAGCTTACGATGAAAAAAGTAAGCCGCAACAAGGGCTTGCAAGCCCAGCTTATGGGCCAAATGATGGGCGGCGGCGGAATGCCCGGCATGGGCGGCGCTGGCGGAATGGGCGGCCTAGGAGGCATGGATCTCAACGCCCTCGCCAAAAAGTTTGGCGGCGGATTAAAATTCTAGTAAAACAAAAAAAGGCGGCCGTCTAAGCCGCCTTTTTTGTTTGCCGCGCGTTTTGGTTTTGCGACAGTTTCCTGTTACTCTACAACAAGTTTTGAAATTGGCCGGCCGTCTTCGGTCCAGGCCATGTCGTGGTTGGTGCGGTCCGGAAAGCGTTCCGCTCCGATGTAATAAACGTAATAGTAAGTTCCGGTCGGAAGCGGCAAGTCCAACTCGTAAAGGCCGGCCGCCGTTTCCTTAAGCTCGTAAATCCAGCTGTCCCACTTTGTAAAGGTTCCCGCAAGGCGAACTTTTTGTCCGCTTTTTCCGCGGTAAACAAAATGCGTGGCGCTGCTGTTGCCGGCGGCCGCGGTTCTTGTAGCCGCTCCCTGGCGCTTGTGGACTGTCAGCTCCGAAAGATGGATGCCGGTCTGAGTGTCGTAATATTTTTGCGGGTTAAGGCTGTCCGTGGTCCAAAGGCCGTCGATGATCATGCGGTAGTAAATCTTTGAAACTTGCGGAACGTCTTCCAAAATGTAAAAGTACCAAGTGTTGACGGGATCGTTGTTTTCATCGTAGGTTGTCTTTCGCATAAAGGGATGGATGATTTGATAGTTTTCAAAGTCAAATGCGATTCCAACGTAGCGGGGGCCCAATTCGGCGCTAAAGACGATGCAGCCGTCTTTTTCAAAGGGAGCGGAAGGGCCTTGCAATTTTTGGGCGATGTCGCGGTATTCGTAAGAATAAGGCGATTCGACAGTCTTTTCGGCGGCCGCCGTTCCAACAAAAAGAGCCAGCGCGGCCAAAATCAAAAGCGACTTTTTCATAACTATTATATCGGAAAAATCGCCGCCGCGCTTTATGGTCTTGCAAAGAATTCTCTTTACAAAACGCGCGAAAATTCTTTTACGATTTGGGGAATAAGCGTGGCGATTTTACCTTGGACGCTCATGCCGCTGGCGTTTTTGTGGCCGCCGCCGCCAAATTTGGCCGCAACCGCGCTTACGTCAATGTCGTCAAGGCTTCTAAAGCCGCCAGTGCAAGAAGAGTCGGTTTCTTGGCGCAAGAATACGGCGGCCTGGATTCCCTGCGCGCTTAATAGGGCGGAATAAAGCGCGTCGCTGTCACGGCCTTCCTGCCCGTAATTTTTGGTGTCTTCCATCGTCTCGTAGGTTACGGCAAGCTTTCCGTTGCAGTAAAGTTCCGTTCTGGAAAGCAAAAGGCCCAAAAGCTTTCTTGTAGACCAAGGCTTTCCGCCGGTGATGTGGTTGTACATTTTGTTGGGGTTGGCCCCGTAGCGCACTAGGCGGGCGGCCAGCTCAAAAACGTCGGCGCTGTCCTCGCGCAAAAAGCGGAAAAAGCCGGTGTCCGTGCTAAGGCCCAAGAACATTATTTTTGCCGTCTCAGCGTCGGGCTTTCCCACGATTCCCTCGTAAAGCATCGTCAAAAGGCAAACGGCGGCGGGGCTTGTCGGGTCGATTATCGCCTGCGCTCCGGCCGGAATTTCGGCGGTTTTGTGGTGGTCCACGATAAAGGTGTCAAAGCCCTTAAGGCTTTCGCCAAAGTCGCCCGCGCGGTTAAGTTCCGAACAGTCCACAACCAAAAGGCCTGTCTTTTTTCGGTCCTGCTGGCTCAAAAAGGGAATTTGGTCTGTAAAGTCTTTTTCGTACTGGCGGATTTCGGGCCGCTTAAAGGGGCCGGCGTTGAGCAAAATGTATTCTTTGTCCAAGGCCTTAAGGATTGCCGCCGCCGTTAGGCTGCTTGAAACGCAATCGCCGTCCGGATCCTTGTGGCCCGCGACTATAAAAGCGTCGTGGCTTTCCACAAAGGCCCTAAAGGCGGCGATTTGGCTTGAGTCCAGTATTTTCATTTGAAAGGCTAGAGTTCCAACTCAACGGACTCTACGCCGTCCGTGGACTCAACCTTGTTTTCGTTGGCAATGCCCCAAATCTTGTCGTTATGGTTTGTGGGAACGGTAAGCATTACCTTAAGGAATTCTCCGCTCCTTTTTACGATTGTAACGTAAGGTCCGATTTTGGGAGGACAGTTGCGCACCAAAAGCCTCTTTACCTGGTCGGGCTTGTTTTTGGCCCAATCTTTGGGAATCGTTACCGTTCCCATCTTGTGGCCGGCCTTGCCGTAAACTACTGTGTAGGCCTTGGCCGAATCCATCACTTTATATACAGGAGCGCTGTAATAGGAAATTTCAGACTTTTTGTGTCCTCCGGCGTTCTCTTCCGCAAAAGAGCCCGCCAAAACAAGGGCGGACAATCCCATCGCCGCCAAAATCTTCTTTATGTTCATAAAATAACCTCCAAAACGAGTGTTTTTCTATTCTAGCGCGCAATATTGAAAATTTCAAGAAAATTTTGCGAATTTTCCCTCAAAAAAGCCCAAAAAAAACGAAAAAATGCGCAAACAAAGCAATGATATAGGCGTGGAAAAAATATTTTGGAGGTTCGTAGTGAACGAAAAACAAACGCTTAGGCCGTCTCCCACGGCCATCCTAAACCCACGATTGGATGTTAACTTCAAGACGCTCTTCACGCAGGGAACCAAGGAATCCGACACGGCCCTGCAGTCGTTCATCTCGGCGGCCCTCGGAAGGAAAATCAAGAGCCTAAAGCTTGACCCCAACGAGCCTGCTGTAGACACGCCAAGCCAAATGCAAATGTCGTTTGACGTGGCAGTGACTTTTGACGACGGAGAGAAGGCTTCGATCGAAATGCAAGGAAGGGACCGCGAGTACGACTACGCTGCCAGGAGCGAAGTCCAAGCGGCCCGACTTTTGAACAACAACGCCAAAAAGGGCGGTAAGTGGCAGGCTAACAAGGTCTACCAAATTTCGGTGCTAAACTTTCACTTCAAAAATGGTGACAAAAGCGAGATGGCGTGGTATACTATGAAAGACGGCAAGGGCAACGGGCTTGCGGACAGGCTGAATGTGATTTTCATTGACTTGCTCACGATCAAGAGGCTTGTCGGAACGCCCGTGGAAAGCCTGACGCCCTTGCAAAAATGGGGCTTGTTTTTCTCGTACGCTGACGACGAGAGCAAGACGGAGTATGTAAGACAGATCGCAAAAAGCGAAGAAGGAATTATGGAAGCCGACAGAATAGCGCAAAGAATGAGCGAAGAAGACGCCAACTGGTTCCGCCAGAATTCAATCGACATCGCCCGCCGCGACCGCAACGCGGAACTTAGCGCCGTCAGAGAAAAGGGCATGAAAAAAGGACTCGAGGAAGGCCGCGCGAAAGGCATCGCGGAAGGCATCGCTCTGGGCGCGCAAGAAAAAGCCGTGGAAGCCGCTCTTGTCGCCGTAAAGGAATTTGGCGCGTCTCCCGAGATTGCGGCGGAAAAAATGGGCGCTCCGTTGGACAAAGTATTGGAGGCTTTGGCTGTCGCCTCCGCCTAAAAGTTACCGATTTTCCAACGCTCGAAAAAAAATGCTTTTTTTTCTTGACAAAGCAAAATATGTGTGTTAATATTTAGAGTAAAAAGGCAGACCTAGTTCTGTTTTTTAAAAAATAAGGAGGTTTTTTCATTATGAAAAAATTGATTGGCGCTTTGGCGCTTGCTGCTATGGTAGCGACTTCAGCCTTCGCTGAGGTTTCATTTGGAGCTTGGCTCTGCAACCTTCCCACACTCATCGCTTCTGACGGTGACGGAATTAAGGGTGGCGGAGTTTCTAACCCGTGGGGATGGGGCGCTCGCCCGGCCCGCGTTGACATCAACTTTACATCTGACGATGGAAAAGCTGGCGTCATCTTGGGAGCTTATGCCACATTTGATGGCGGTCTCGCTGGATCTTCAGACAACACATTGATGTGGATCAAGCCCGTTGACCAGATCAAGCTTTCTCTCGGAAAGCACGACAACTTCTTCGGCACACGCTCAGACCTCTGCTTCGGCTCATGGAACTGGCTCCGCCCGAGCACAGCTGCTGGACGCTGGGGTGAAGGAATCACTTTCTCTTCTGCTAGCGACAGCGCTGGTCTTGGAGTTCAGATCACACCTGTTGACGCTTTGAAGATTTTCGCTTTCGTTCCTCTTACAGCTTCAAAGTCATCTGATGATGGAAAAACTTGGGATACAGTTGTTAAGACTTTGGACAAAGTGTTCGGAAATGGACGCTACGGCGCCACATACACCATCGACGGAATCGGTACAATCAAGGCCCAGTTCCTCGGAGCTTATGATGTTAACGACGCTGACAAGAAAAAGCTCGGCTCAATCGAGGCCGCTTTCGACTTGACAGCTGTTGATAAGCTCAACGCCACAGTTGGTGCTGAATTCGTAATCCAGGACAGCGACCGCTTTGTTAAGGGCGACAAGCAGATTGGAATCGCTCTCGGCGCTTCTTACGGAATCACAGAAGCCTTCAAGCTTTCTGCCGACTTCGCTCTCGCTCTCCCCAAAGACGGCGACATGGGATTGACCTTTGGCGTTGGTCTTGACTACGCTCTTTCTGACGCTCTCGGACTCACAGCCGACGTTCGCATGGCTATGCCCAACAACGACATCGACCCCAGCCTTTCATTCTTGGTTGGAGCCAACTACGCTGTTGGATCTAACGCCTCTTTGGGACTTGGCTTCCAGGCTGTTGTAGGCATGGGCGACAAGTCTAGCGCCGGCCACCTCAAAGTTGTTAAGGCCGCTTTTGTTGATAACGAGACAAAGAAGTTCATCTTCGCTGTACCGCTCCGCTTCAACGTATGGTTCTAAGCAAACCATTCACGCCGCCTAAAGCGGTGTGAGAAAGGCCGCTCCGCAAGGGGCGGCTTTTTTTTATGCCTTGCGCTTTTTTTCTTGGCTTTTTTGGGAAAAATATAAAAAAAATATTGACTGTAACTTTTAAAAATGCTATTTGTTTATTAAATAAACAATAGATAATAAGGAAGACTTTATGAAAAAAATCATTGTCGCGGCGGTGGCCGCTTTGCTAGTCGTTTCTTCGGCCTTTGCCAAAAAAAAGACCATTGATCCTTATGACGACAAAAAAATGCATCCAACAGACCGCAGCGGCCTTGAAAAATTTTTGGGCACCAACCGCTACGAAGTTCTTGACGAATGCGCCATTTACATTCGTCCGATTGTCGGAAAAATAAAGGCCAAAAAAGGCAACTTTATTTATCGCCGCGGAACTGACGTAGCCGGCTTTAGAATTTACTATGACACTACGGCGTACACCGTTGAGATGGCGCAAGAGACCAGGCAAATTTGTTGCGACGCGATTGACAAGTATTTTGACGATTTTGAAAACAAAAGGCTTGACAGAAAAGGCAAGGCCGACAAGACTCGCGTCATTTACGGCAAAGCTCCAGGCTACGAGGAATACGGCGTTGCGATTAATATGATGAACTACAAGGCAAAGCCGACCTTTTATTTTGGCTACGACTTTGTAGACGGAAGCCCTTACTTTGTCATTCACGTGGCAAAGACAAAGAATTTGGCCCTTGAAGGAAGGTCAACCGACCTTCCGAACTTGGAGACAATCGTTCAAAACTATTATTTTACCCGCGCGCAAGCATTAAAGCTAAAGGAATTCATCCATGAGTCCAATATAAGCCTTTACCACGCGGAGGAACAGAAAAAATTGGCCGAACTCAACGCCGTATCCGAAAACGACGATTACGCGGAGGCTTCTAGCGATGTTCCCGAAAAAAAGAAGAAGGCAAAAAAATCCAAGTCCAAGAAAGAGTCCGACACGGACGAATATGTAGAAAAGGAGGAAGTCACTCCTATCAAGGCAAAGGCCAAAGAGCCTGTTGGCGAGGAATATTGACGCAAAAGCGCTTTTTGCTATTGACATTAATGCTTTTAAAGGATAAATTTTATTTAGGAATTATAGGAGGTTCCAGATGAAAAAATTATTTACAGCTTTTGCCGTGGCCGCTGTTTTGGCCGCTGGCCTCTATGCGGAAGACGTTACAGGCGGCGTTGACGCTGTTACAGGCGCCGCTAGCGCGATTGGAGAGGTTGCAAACGTTTCTGAGACATTGCAGGGCGTTTGGTTTGACTCAAAGTACAATTGCAACTGGCAGTTCCAGGTGAACACTGGAAGCGACGCATTCTGTGTTCTTAAGGACGCAGATTCAGGAGCCACAATTTACTCATTCACTCGCGCCAAGGTAAAGAACTTTAAGGGCGAGATGGAGTCCAACAAGTTTGTTCTTTCTTGGGAATGCCCGGAAAAGAACCGCATCTACAAGTTCGTAAAGGACTTTTCTGCCAATGCCGACTTGCAGTTGGACATTTTCAACAACGTTTACAACGAGCGCCACAGCGCCAAAATCAAGTATGTAAACGCTGACGCTCGCATCGAGTAGTCTTTGAAAATCTTGAACGATTAGGTTCAAAAAACCGCCTTGTCCTGTTGGCCAGGCGGTTTTTTTCTGCAAAAATAACGATGCTAAAAAACACGCGGCTTATTAATTTTGCCTTTATATTGATTCTCGCTTTTGGAGCGTCGCAAGCGCAAGCGCAAGACATTGTCCACGTAACGATTGACCAAAAAGTTAGGGACGCTCAAGTTGTCGGCATGGAGCGCGACGGACAAGAATTTGCGGGCGTTTTGGTCTACGCCAACAACGCCTGGAACAACATTTACTTTAACAAAAGTGATTTGCAGATTATCCAGCAAGCCGCCCAAAATTATTTTGCGGACTTTGACTCGATGAGATTAAAAAAGGGCAAAAAGAACTCAATAAAAAAATATGGAACAGTGCCCTGTTTTGTTGAATGGGGAAGCGTCAAAAAAACGATCGACCGTTTTTGCGACACAAGGGCCGACTTGGGCTATGCCTTTGTAAAAGCCGCGCCTTATTTTTGCGTCAACATTTATCCCGCCAAAAACCAAAATCCCGAGCAAAAAAGTCCCGCCTACCAAACCCTTGACAGATTAACCTTGCTTTTTACAAAAAGCCAAATATCGGACCTGTGCCAAAAGCTCTAGCAAAATCACATTAAATGTGATATTATAGTAAAATTATGGCAACAAGCAAAAAAAAGAGCGCTTTGGGCGCGGATGTCATCTCTGTAAAGGGAGCTAGAGAGCATAATTTAAAGAATGTCAGCGTTGATTTGCCGCGCAACAAGCTGGTCGTTATTAGCGGCTTGTCAGGAAGCGGAAAGTCTTCGCTTGCCTTTGACACGCTTTTTGCGGAAGGCCAGCGCCGCTATATGGAAAGCCTTTCCAGCTACGCCCGCCAGTTTATGGGAGCGATGGACAAGCCCGACGTTGACTTGATCGAAGGCCTTAGCCCCGCCATTTCCATCGAACAAAAAACAACTCACAATAACCCCCGTTCCACCGTAGGAACGGTGACGGAAATATACGACTACTACCGCTTGCTTTACGCGCGCATTGGAAAAGCGCACTGCCCCAATTGCGGCCGCGAAATCAACGAGCAAAGCGTTGACCAAATCATCGACGCGATTTTGGCTTGGGGAGAAGGCGAGCGCCTTACGATTTTGGCTCCCGTGATCCGCGGAAAAAAAGGCGAGCACGCCAAAGTTTTTGAAGACGCAAAAAAGGCCGGCTTTGCCCGCGCCCGCGTCGACGGAATCATGACCGACCTTGACGAAACGGTAAAACTGGACAAGCAAAAAAAGCACACGATAGAAATGGTCGTTGACCGCATTGTCTTAAAGAAAGACGTCCGAAAGCGTTTGGCCGGCTCTTTGGAAACCGCGCTTGAGGCCGCCAACGGAATCGTAATCGTTTTGCGCCGCGTTCCCCTTGAGGGAGGCGGAGAGAAGGACTACACCGAGCAGGAAGTTTTCTTTAGCCAAAAGAACGCTTGCCCTGACTGTGGCATCTCGATTCCGGAATTGCAGCCGCGTCTTTTTTCTTTTAACAATCCTTTTGGCGCCTGCCCGGAGTGCACCGGCATCGGACAAAAGATGGAATGGGATTTGAACAAAATTATTCCCGACAAGTCCAAGTCCTTTAACGAAGGCGGGCTTGCCTTTTACAATCCCGAAAGCGAATGGTGCCGCGCGATGTTTGGAGCGGTGGCGCAGGCGGCGGACTTTAGCCTTGACACGCCGCTTGAAAAGCTTACCGCAAAGCAGTTTGACTATTTGATGAACGGCGACGAAAAAAAAGTTTTGCGCTGGGTTTACCAAAAGCAAAGCGGCGAGGGCTATTCCGAATACAAGCGGCCCTGGCTTGGCGTTATGGCCGACATGGCCCGCCGCCACGCGGAGGCTTGGGGCGAGTCGCAGCGCGCCCGCATGGAAGAAAAGTTCATGTCGGTAAGCGAATGTTCGTCTTGCCGCGGCGCGCGCCTAAGGCCCGAAGCGCTTGGCGTTACCGTTGGCGGAAAAAACATAATTGAATTGAGCTCGCTTAGCGTTTTGGAAACGATAGATTTTTTTGAAAAGATAAAGTTCACGCAGACCGAACTGCAAATCGCCGCGCAAGTGATTAAGGAAATCCGCGCGCGCCTGGACTTTCTTAAAAACGTAGGCTTGGAATATCTTACGCTTGACAGAAGCGCGGGCACCTTAAGCGGAGGCGAGGCGCAGCGCATTCGTCTTGCGACTCAAATTGGAAGCGCTCTTACCGGCGTAATGTACATTCTTGACGAGCCAAGCATCGGCTTGCACCAGCGCGACAACCAGCGCTTGATCGACACGTTGACCCGCCTGCGCGACTTGGGCAACACCGTAATCGTTGTTGAGCACGACGAGCAAACCTTGCGCACAGCCGACTACTTGATTGACATGGGCCCCGGCGCGGGCGTTAACGGCGGAAAAGTCGTCGCCGCCGGAACGCCGGAAGAAGTGGCAAAGGTAAAGCAAAGTTTTACAGGCCAGTATCTTGCCGGAACTTTAAAGATGGACGTTCCCAAAAAGCGCCGCGCCGGAAACGGAAATTTTATCCAAGTGACTGGAGCGCGCGAGCACAACTTAAAGAACATCGACGTTCAGATTCCGCTTGGAACCTTTACTTGCATTACCGGAGTTTCGGGAAGCGGAAAGTCAACGCTTTTGAGCGACATAATATTTCCGGCCGCCAGCAACAAAACGATGCGGACAAAGTATCCTGTCGGCGCCTACGACAAGATTGAAGGCCTGGCCGCCATCGACAAGGTCATCAACATTGACCAAAGCCCTATTGGCCGCACGCCGCGCTCCAACCCGGCCACGTACATCGGCGTCTTTAACGGCATACGAGACTTGTTCGCGTCGCTGCCGGAAAGCAAGGCGCAAGGATTTTTGCCAGGCCGCTTTAGCTTTAACGTAAGGGGCGGCCGCTGCGAAAACTGCCAAGGCGCGGGAACGATTCAAATTGAAATGAACTTTTTGCCCGATGTTTACATTCAATGCGACGTTTGCCGCGGAAAGCGCTTTAACAAAGAAACGCTCGACATCTTGTACAAGGGCAAGAGCATCAACGACGTTCTTAACATGACGGTAGAAGAAGCCTGCGACTTTTTTGTTTCGATTCCGCACATTTCGCGAAAGTTGGAAACGCTTAAGTCAGTCGGCTTGGGCTACATCGAGTTGGGCCAGTCGGCGCTGACTTTGAGCGGAGGCGAGGCCCAACGCGTAAAGCTTGCCAACGAGCTTAGCAAGGTAAGCACTGGAAAGACTTTGTACATCCTTGACGAGCCGACGACCGGCCTTCACTTTGCCGACGTAAAGCAATTGATGGGCGTAATCCAGCGCCTCGTTGACGCGGGAAACAGCGTCGTGATGATCGAGCACAACCTTGACGTAATTTGCCAAGCCGACTGGATAATCGACTTGGGGCCGGAAGGCGGAAGCGGCGGCGGAACGGTCGTCGCCACCGGAACTCCGGAGGCCGTCGCCAAGCGCAAAGACTCTTGGACGGGAAAATACATAAAGGAAACTTTGGAGCGGGCCGCGCAAAAATAAAAGGCTTAAAATAAAGTGGCGATAGAAAAAAGTTTTTTAAGAAAATCTATTCTTCTCCTTGCGGCCCTTTTGTTCTTGGGACAGAGCGCTTTTGGCGCCGGCAAAAAAAAGGACAAGGATGCTGAAAAAAAAGAGGCTGAGAATTCCGCTCCGCAAAAAACTGTCATCACTATTATGAACGCGCTTAAAAGCGGCAACTCCAAGGATCCCAACAATGGCGACGACCTTTTGACTTTTGAAGGCAACGTTCAGATTTCTGTTGAAAAAAACGGAACCAAGACGACTATCAGCGCCGACAGGGTTTCTTACAACCGCGCGCGCGAAATGCTTTTTGCCGAGGGCGCCGTAAAGCTTGAGCAGACGGAATCCAACGGCGGAACGCAAACGATTACAAGCGACAGCCTTTTGTTCAACACGCAGACGCTTGAAGGCGTCTTTGACAATTCGCGCGTAGTAAAGGCGCAAAGCAACGCGATCAATTTGCCCTCGGGCTCCAAAATCACAGTCGCCTCGGACTTGTTCGCGCGCAACGACATCGGAACAATCACGTTTAAGAATGGCTCGCTTACTTTTTGCGACGACGAAAATCCCCACTGGAAAATCAAGGCCAGCCGCATTTGGCTTTTGCCCGGAAACGAGTTCGCTTTTTTGAACGCGCTTGTTTACGTGGGCCCCGTTCCCGTAATGTATTTGCCGGCCTTTTACTATCCAAAGGACGAGCTTGTCTTTAATCCGGTCTTTGGCTACAGGAACCGCGCGGGCTATTATTTCCAAACGACGACTTACTTGTTTGGCCGAAAGCCGCTGGACACAAGCAGTACAAGCCAATCAAACGAAAAAAAAGAGGACGACATTCTTGGCGACTACTTTAGCTTGATCAAGCCGACAAAATTGATGGACCAAAAGCGAGAAGGCTTGATTATGCACAACCTTGACACGGAGTACAAGGGCGACACTTCAAACTATTTGAAGCTTCTTTTGGACTATTACACAAACATCGGTTTTTCAACCGGCTTGGAGGGAGCGTACAAGGGTTCGGGAAATTTTCCGGCGATAGAAGGCGGCTTGGTCTTTGGTTTTTCAAACACGGTTTTTCAGGATTCCGCAAGCCAGTTTTGGCATCCGTACGGGCGGAGCGGAAAAACCTACAAGGACGACTCTGACTTTATGGGCTTGCATCTTCCGTTTAGGTACAGGGCCAATTTAAAGTTGAGCGGCTCGTTTCCCTTTAGCTATTCATTGTCGTTCCCGATTTTTTCAGACCCCTTCTTTAACTATGACTATGGCGACCGAAGCGAAACGATGGATTGGTTCAGCTACTTGTTGAACAATCCCAATGTTGAAAACACGACCAAGACGGAAGACCAAAAGCGAGAGGCCGCCGAGATAAATTCCTTTGTTTGGGAAAGCAACGCCTCTTACACGATTCCGCTCCCGGAAGCTGTAAAGCCTTGGATTTCTTCGCTTTCGATAAGCAATTTTAATTCTTCTATTTCTTTTAGCGAAGCTGAGCGTGATAAAAATAGTTACACGACCCAAGAAAAAGCTGATGAATTTCAAAAGTTTACGCCAAGCAGAAAATTCTTTTATCCGTCAACGGTCGCTCCGCTTAAGACTGCCTTGAAAATTTCTGGAACGCTTTTTTCAACTTCCACAACGAGGAACCGCGTAAAAAAGACCAGCAAGAGTTTGGCCGCGGAGCTTGCTATCCCCAACTTTAACCTTGAAGAAAGCGCGGAAGAAAAAAAAGACGAAAAGGCCGCGGATAAAAGCGCCGACGATGAAAATTCGCTTGCCCAAAACGCTTTGCCGGACTTGGCTTTTTCGCTCCCCGGCTCAAACACGTTGACGCCCTTTGCGTATTCCTTGGATTATTCGTTTAGCCCGGATTTTTCTTCGCAAGTGACTTACGCTTCGGAACCGTTGGAAACCTCAAAAGACTTTGACTTTTCAAAGCCCAAGGCCACATACTATCAAGTAAAGGCTCCCGTAACGCTAAACTCCAAGCTGAGTTTTTACGACAGTTTTTTTTCGATTACGAACAATCTTACTTATGAGCGCTACTACCAAGACCACCCTTACATCGCGGCCAAGGAAACTACAAGCGGCGGCCGAACCAACGGCGGCTATGACGAAAGCGCAAGAAAGAATTTGATTTTGACTGACTACAAGGCAACCTATATGAAGCTTTACGGTTCCAACGCCGTAACATTAAGGCCCTTGGTTTACTACAAGCACTTTAAGGACACCGCGATTTCTTGGAACACAAACATCAACTGGCTGCGCACGGAATTTATCGGAGACGCGGACAACCCTGAATGGGATTACCTTACCGTTGACTGGACAAAAAAGGAGTCAATCACCAGCCACACTATGAGCGCCACGTTGGCCGCAAACGAAATGGACGACCGCTTTAAGCAAAGCCTTACGCTTACCGCGACGCTTCCGCCGCAAGTTGACAAGTATTACGGAACGTTGAATTTGACTTTTCCTTACGTTTCCGCGACTGCCGAGACTGGCGTTTCAAAAGTCAGCGCCAACGACTCAACTTGGAAAAAAGAGCAATTTAGGCAATCTATGTCCGTTTCCTTGTTTGACTCAAAGTTAAAGTTCACCGAGTCTTACAATTACGAGATGGAAGAAAACCACCACGATTCATTAAAGCTTGCCTTGTCTTACGGCGGCTTGCAAGCCTCGTACACTATGAGGTATACGACTCCTTACGACTTTGACGGCGACAAGTATAACGCTGACGGAACGATAGCCTCTTACGGAAACGGCTGGGTGGCCAAGACCGAAAAAGAATTCATTCCCTACGCCTTGTCGGTGGCCTACACTTCTTCCAACAAGACATTTAAAAAATGGAAGAACAGAATCGAAGTGACTCCGGGCCTTTCGACCAGCATTTCTTACGACTTTGTGCGTCCGACCCAATCGTACTTTATTTTTACGCCTTCAATTACATTTAGGCTGAACAAGCTGTTCTACATAAAATTCGCCGCCGAGTCGCGCAACGACGTCATTTACCGTTATTTCCAAGACGCGGCGGGCCACCATGGCCGCATTCCAGGCGAGACCAATCCGATTGTTGACTTGTTCAACGGCTTTAGGTTTGACAACGAAAACATCCGAAAGTCCAGCGGCTTTAAGTTAAAGTCTTTGATAATTCAAATGACTCACGAATTGCACGACTGGGATTTTAACATGAAGTTTAAAGTTTCGCCGCGCCTTGTGACAAACAGCGAAGGAAAAAGATACTACGACTTTTCGCCGTACTTTTCTTTGTCGGTCGTTTGGCGCCCGATGGACAGCATCAAGACCAAGATCGCCGACAAGTACGGAGACTTTGTTCTTAACTCAAGCGGCGCCGACGAGTAGTCCAGACATTACGCGCTTTTCGTTGTAGAAAATCAGGATAGCGCCGCCGATGGCGCAGCAAATTGATGACACGATTGCGACGATTCTGTAGCCGCCGCCTGTCGACGTCCAAATTGTGGCAAGGCTTGCAAAGGCCAGCATCGCGGCGCTTTGGCCCAGCTTAAAGGCAAAGGTGCGCGCGGCAAAGAACATGCCTGAACGGTTTTGGCCGGTTGCGGCGGTTTCGGCTTGGGCTATGTCGGCCACCATCGCTTGCGGCAAAATGCCAAAGGCCGCCATCGGAAAAGCCGCCGCAAAAACGATTATCGCCGCTTGCGCGATTGTGGGAATTGCCAAGCGCTCTCCGCACAAGCCGGTGAACAAAAAGTCTGCCAAGAAAAAGGCAAAGGCCGCAAGAACGATTTTTTTCTTTCCGAATTTTTTTGCCAAGACGTTCACCGGCAAATAGAATATTAGCGAGGCGGCGGTAAGGCCAACAAACATAATCGTGGCGTATGTTTCTGGCAATTTTAAGAGCGCGGTTACAAAGAAGGGCAGGCCCGTTTGGAACATAGTAAGGGCAAACCAATAGATGACATCTTGGCCGATGAAGAACCTAAAATCCTTGTTTGAAAAAGTTTTGGCAAGCGAAGAAAGCATGCCCGCCTGTTCGGGGTTTTGTCCGCAATCTTGGACATAATCCTTTTCGTTTAGGGTGTAGGCGGGAACCAGCATTAGCGCCACGGCAAGAGCGCAGAAGATTCCAAAGGTCAGCCGCATGGCGAAAATCCGTTCCATTCCGTGGGACATAAAGGCGGTCCACACAGCCGGCGCCAAGTAGGAGATTGCCGTTCCCAAAATAAAAGTGAGCGAAATGCAAGTTGAAAGCGCGAGCTTTTCCTTTTGGCTTTTGGCAAGTTCCGCGATGAGGGAAGTGTAGGGCGTGTAGTAGCAAGTGAGCAAAAAGTAATACAAGAGGACAAAGACAAAAAGCCAGACCGTGTTTATCGCGCTAATCTTTTGTATAGGGGCGCAAAAAATTAGGAGCGTGGAAACTCCAAAGGGCAGGGCGGAGCGTCGCAAAAAGGGAACGCGGCGGCCCAAGGGCGATTTGCAGTTGTCCGAAAGGTTTCCTACAAGCGGGTCGGTAACCGCGTCAAAAAGGCGGCCAAGCGCTCCTACAAGGCCGATTATCGTCAAAAGGCCAAAAACAACGCGGCCCTGGGGAATAAAAAGGGGCATTCCGTTGGCCAATTCGGCCTGGGCGGGCTGGTAAAAGTAAACCAGCCAAGAGCTTACAAGGCCGCTCAAAATCGGCCATCCCAACTGTCCTATGGCGTATCGCCAAATCACGCTGCGTGTCAATGCTTTCATACTATTATAATATCATAAAATTTGACTTTGCGGCGAAAATTCCTTATATTTAAAGGTATGGCTAAGAAAAATAACGACAAAAATGAAAATAAAACCGTTGACGGAGAGGCTACTCAAATTTTGCCTGTTGAGCAGATTTTGCCTCCGTCGCTAAATTTGCTTTCGATCCAGGGACGGCCGATTTTTCCAGGAATTTTTACGCCCCTTCAAATTTCAAACGAGGACGACCAAAAGGCTGTTGAGGCCGCGATGAAGGCCGACGGCTTTATCGGAATTTCTTTGGTTAAGGACGACAAGAAAAAAGGCTCGATAAAAAATCTTTGCGCGGTCGGAACGGCAGCCCGCATCATAAAAAAAATCAACCTTCCCGACGGCGGCGTCAACATTTTTATCTCTACGATAAAGCGCTTTAAAATCCGTTCCACCCTGCATGAGCAAAGCCCGATGGCCGCGCTTGTTGACTACCTTGACGACGAAGAGGACAACACTTTCCAAGTAAAGGCCTTGACCCGCGCCCTTATCAGCGAGATGAAGGAAATCAGCGAAAACAATCCGATGTTCAGCGAGGAGATGCGCTTGAACATGGTCAACATCGACCACCCAGGAAAAATCGCGGACTTTATCGCTTCGATTTTGAACATCGAAAAAAACGACCAACAAAAAATTTTGGAGACGGTCAACGTCCGACAAAGAATGGAGCAAGTTCTTGTCTTTATCAAGAAGGAGCAGGAACTCTTGCGCATTCAAAAAAAGATTCAAAACGAAATCAACGAGCGCGTTGAAAAAAATCAGCGCGACTACTTTTTGCGCGAGGAACTAAAGTCCATCCAAGAAGAGCTTGGAACTGACGCTGAAGGAACCGCCACCGACTACAAAAAGTTCAAGGAAAAAATCGAAGAGCTTAAGTTTGAGGGCGAGATCAAAGAAAGCGTTGACAGCGAGTTGGCCAAGTTCCAAGTGATGGATCCCAATTCGCCGGAGTACATCGGAACGCGAAACTTTTTGGAATTGGTTTGCGCGCTTCCGTGGAAAGACGAAATCGTTGAAGAATACGATCTTATTAAGGCAAAGAAAATTCTTGACGGCGACCACTACGGTTTGGACGACGTAAAAAAGCGCATCGTGGAATTTTTGGCGGTGCGAAAACTTAAAAAGGACAACAAGGGTTCGATTTTGCTTTTGGTCGGACCGCCGGGCGTTGGAAAAACCAGCGTCGGAAAAAGCATCGCGCGCGCGATGAACAAACCCTTCTACCGCTTTAGCGTCGGAGGAATGCGCGACGAGGCCGAGATCAAAGGCCACCGCCGCACTTACATCGGCGCGATGCCCGGAAAAATCATTCAAGGGCTTAAAATCGCAAAAAGCCGCTCGCCAGTATTCTTGATTGACGAAGTTGACAAGATGGGCTCAAGCTCGCAAGGCGATCCGGCCAGCGCGCTTTTGGAAGCCTTGGATCCGGAGCAGAACGTTTCGTTCCGCGACAACTACTTGGATTTGCCCTTTGACATTAGCGACGTTTTCTTTATTCTTACGGCGAACACCTTGGACTCGATTCCGGCTCCCTTGTTGGACCGCGCGGAAGTGATTCAGCTTCCCGGCTACATCGACCAAGAAAAAATGGAAATCGCGCGCAATTACTTGATTCCAAAGAACTTGGAAAAGAACGGCCTAAAAAAAGGCCAGGTAAAATTTACCGCAAAGGCTTTGTCCAGAATCGCCGAAGAATACGCGCGCGAGTCCGGAGTGCGCGCTTTTGAAAAAGCCTTGGACAAAATCAACCGCAAAATCGTAACCGAACTTTTGACTGCGCAATCCGCCTCCAGCAAATCTGTGGCGGACAAAAAAGTCACGGTGGACGCCGCCGACCTTGACAAGTATCTTGGAAAGCCTGTCTTTGACGAAAGCTCGATCAAGCGCGCGGCCAAGCCAGGAACCGCGATCGGCCTTGCGTGGACCAGCATGGGCGGCGACACATTGCTTTTGGAATCTGTTTCATTCCCCGGAAAGAACGGCGGCCTCCAGCTTACCGGCCAAATGGGCGACGTTATGAAAGAAAGCGCGCAAATCGCCTTTAACTGGGCGAGGCGCTACTTAATCGCGAACGGAAAAAAGGACGCCAAGTGGTTTGACGAAAACACCGTGCACTTGCATATTCCGGAAGGCGCCACGCCCAAGGACGGACCCAGCGCTGGAATCACTATGGCCACCACCTTTGTCTCGCTTTTGACTGGAAAGACCATCAAGCCGAATCTTGCGATGACCGGAGAGCTTAGCCTTACAGGCCAAGTTCTCCCGATTGGAGGACTTCGCGAAAAGACGGTGGCGGCCAAGCGCAACAAGATCAAGACGATTTTGATTCCCAAAGCCAATTTGCGCGACTTGGAGGAAACCCCGGATCGCGTAAAGGCCGGCATTAAGTTTGTTCCGGTGACGGACGTGTCGGAGGTTATCGCCGCCGCATTCTAGGCTTGCGAACAATTATCGCGCAAAGCCGTTTTCGCGCAGCCAGGGCAAAAGCAGGTTGTCGTTCCACTTGGTGGTGTGGACAAAATTGTTGTTGCCCATTCCAAAGCCGTGGTCGCCTTTTTCGCCAAGGATAAAGACGTTGTCAACGCCCGCTTTTGTCATGGCGTCGGCCATGCGGACTGAATTGCGGTAGTCAACCGTGCGGTCGTCTTTGTTGGCGATCAGGAATACCGGGCACTTTATTTTGTCCGCGTGAAGCTCAAGCGAAAGCATGTCCTTGCGCTCTTGGCTTAAGTCGTTGCGCAAAAGGCTTTTGCGGGAGCGGACGTGCGCGATGTCGTCTTGCATTGAGACGACCGGGTAAACCGGCACGATAAAGTTTGGCGCAAGGCTCACCTCCGCGTTGACTCCCAGTTTTTTTAGCTCGTCTTGCTGGTAAAATTCCGCCGCCATCAAAACCAAGTGGCCGCCGGCGCTAAAACCGGCCGCTCCGATTTTGTTGGGATTGATTCCGTATTGGGCGGCGTTTTGCCGTACGATTTGGATCGCGCGCTGGATGTCTTCCAGCATGGCCGGGTGGTGCCAGCCGTTCCCGCTGACTCGGTACTTTAAGACAAATGCGGAAATGCCCTTGGAGCAAAGCCACAAGGCCACGTCTTTTCCTTCGTGGAACATTCCCAAGTGGTGGTAGCTTCCGCCCGGGCAAACGATCACCGCGGCGTCGGAGCTTTTGTCTATCGGCTTGTAGTAGTCCAAGCGCGAGCTTTTTCCTTGCATTGAGGGAACGCCGTCCCAAATTTTTTGGCGGACGGGCTTGATTTTTAGCATTGGGTATTCAGATGACGGGGCCGCGCAAAAGGCCGCCGCGGACATTGCCGCGAAAATCGCGAGCGTTGATAAAAGCTTTTTCATGCAAAACATTTTACTAAAAACGGGGCGTTTTTTCTAGTGGGAAAATTTCTCTCCGCTATTTTATGTCGGAGACGGAGAAAATTATCGCGGCAAGAGCGACGACTTTTGTCACCGGGTTTACGGACACCCGCCTGATAAAAATGTGCGCGTTGCTTCCGTCGCTCAAATCTTGGTCGATGATGACAGGCTCTGGGCTTTCGCAGCACTTGCGGATCACTTCAAAGAAGAGCGCGTTTCGCCTGCGGTTTGTTTCGTTGATGTAAATAGTCTTTCCGATCGCGCTGCCTTCGGACGCCATGCGCCTAAAATTCTTTTTGACAAATTCCTTGTAGGACTTGTTGCCGCGAACGATTTTGATTTCGCTTTTTGTCGCTTCAAATATGACCATCGGAGGCGTGTTGAAAACGTTCTTGTAGATTTGGTCGCCTGAGTTTGTTATGGACGAAATGTTGTAAAGGTTTATGCTTCCGATTTTAGCGTAGTATTCGGATTCGTCCGGATTTTCAAAGCCGATTTGAACGCCTTTTTTGTAGCGCTCGAATATTTCCTCCAAGGGAATCGGCTTGCAGTAATAGTAGCCTTGCAGCTTTACGCAGCCGATCTCTTTTAGGAACTCGACTTGCTCCTCGGTCTCAACGCCCTCGCAAACGGTTTCCAAGCCAAGTTCGGCGGCGATTTTTATCAGGCCGCTCAGCATTATTTTGCACTTTTCGCTCCGCTCAAACTCGCGCATGAACTTCATGTCGAATTTTATCAAGTCAAAGGGAACGTCGTGCAAGACTTCAAGCGAAGAGTATCCTGAGCCAAAGTCGTCAAGCCAAACTTTAAAGCCCAAATCCTTAAAGCGCTTGATTTGGCTTTTCATGTAGTCAAAGTCGCCGCCCAAAATGCTTTCGGTTATTTCTATCGTTATTTTGTCCAGCGGAATCGACGACTTTTGGACGCGCTGGTAAATTTCCTGCACGATGTCGCAAGAGTCAAAGTCCGAGCGCGAAAGGTTCACAGAAACCGGAGCCAAGTATAGGCCGGCGTTTTTTTGCTCTTCCAGTTTTTTTAGAATCCCTTCCAGCATGAACAAGTCAAGCTTGTAGATTAGGCCGGAGTCTTCCAAAATCGGAATGAAGTCAACCGGGCTTAAAAAGCCTTTTTGCGGATCAATCCAGCGGGCCAGCGCCTCTTCGTCGCAAACCCTGCCGTTGGCGGCTCGGATGATCGGCTGGTAGTAAACCTTTATCCATTTTTCGGCGATGGCGCGGTCAATGTTTTCAACTATGTATTGGCGCTTTTCGGCATCGACCAGCATCGATTTTTCAAACCAAGTGAAGTTTGAGACAAAGGCGCCCTTGCCAGAGTCGCAAGCCATTTTGGCTCGGTCGCAGGCAAAGCTGGCTCCGCAAACCTCTACGTCTTTGGAATAAATGCCCGCCCGCACCGGAAGCGACCTTCCGCCGTTGATTTGCTCGCAGTCGGAAAAAAATTGCCAAAGGCGCTTTTCCAAGTCCTTGTCGTTGGTGTAGACGCAAAAGCGGTCCATGCCAAAGCGGCTGCAGCAATCGTTTGAAAAAGTTTGCGCCAAAAGGCGGGCAAAGGCGTGAATCAGCTTGTCGCCTTCCGCGTATCCGTACTTGGCGTTAAAGCGCCTCATTCCGTTCATGTCAAAAAAGAGCATGATTGGCGTTTCGCCGGCTTCCAAGCTTTTTGGATAAAAAATTGTGTCGCACATGTAAAAAAAGTGGCTGATTGTCGGAAAGCCCGTAAGGTAGTCGTATTGCAAAAGGCGTTCCTGCGTGTTGGCCCTTAAAAGGTTGGAGTAGGCCGCCGCCAAAAAGTCTCCCTTTTGCTCGCCTTCCTCCTGGTATTCGCCTTCGTCGGAGAACCAAACCACCTCCAGCTTTGCGCCGTCTTTTTGAACGTGCGTTCCGCGGGCGTGGAGAATCTTGTACCTGCCGCCGATTCTTGTGCGGTAGACGATGTTGTAGGGCTGGTCTGTCGAGGCAAAGAGGTGGGCCGCGTTTTCGAGCATCGCAAGGTCGTCCGGGTGGCAGCCGTAGTACAAGTCTTTGCTTATGGTCTTTATGGCGCTTTCGCGGTCGGGAATTTCAAAAAGGTCCAAAAAGCCGTCCGAAATGGCCAGCGTGACGATTTGCTTGTCTATGTACTGGTATATGGCCAAAGGAACGCAAGCGCGCTCCAAAAGGGAAAGCTCCTCTTTGTCATATTGGTACTTTTTCATCAACTCTCCGAACTTTTTGTCTAGACTTATAATTTTACACCCGCTTTGGGGATTTGTCAAATTTTCTTGCAATTTTGCCAAAAGCGCGCTAGAATGAATACGTTCAGAAAAAAAGTCCAGAGAGGTGTTTTATGGATAAAAAAATGTCAAAGTGCATCGAATTGATGCGCCTTTTGGTCAGCGACATACAGGGCGCTCCCTTTGTTGGAGACGATTTTTCGACAGAATTGTACTCGATTTGGTATGAGCACGCCCAGCGCGACGCCGTAAACGCCTTTGAATACCTGGACGAAAACTTCACCAACCGCGAAGAAATCATCAAAGCGATTGACAGCCTCCTAAAATAGTAAAAAAATCTCAACTTTTCCGCCTAAAGCGCCGATAATAAAAAAGAAGAATTGGCGAAAAATCGCCCAAAGGTGGAAAAATGGCCGTTTCAAAAAAGTCGATCAAAAATAACGGTTTTAAATTAAAGGGGTCTCTCAAAAAATGCGGTTTTGACCGCTGGCGCTATTATTTTAACGGAATCAATGTGGCGAGCGGAGAGGAACGCCTGTTTTTTATCGAATTGATGTCCGAAAATCCCGGAATCAGCTACGAGCATACGGTTTTGCCCGAAAATTCCGAAGAAAAAAAGCTTGATTCAAGCGACTTGCAGGATGCCCTTGCCGGAAACATCGAGGTAAAGAGCGAGGCAAAGGCAAAAGTCATTCCCAGCTACGCTTGCGTTAGGGCCGGCGTTTTTGGAAGCAAGCCCAAGCAGCTTAACCGCTTTTTTGCCAACAGCGAAATGGTTTTTGAAAAGCGCGCCTTTGGAATAAAAGCCGGCGGCTGCGCCTTTAACGACAACGAGCTTTACGGCGTTATCGCGATTACGGAAGTGGAGGCCCGCTCTTTTACGGAGTGGGGAACGTCTGCCGGCCGAATGGAATGGAATTTAAAGTACGAGCGCGACTTTGACGCTCCCGAAACTTTTACAAAAGCAGGCGAGCATTGGCTGGCCGGCGGCCTTACGGCGCGATTTTCGGGAATGGTGACGCTTGACGGCCAGGAATACGCCGTGTCGCCCGACCATTCTTTTGGATACGTGGAAAAGTCTTGGGGAACCGCGCTTCCGATTCCCTTTATGCACTTGTCTTCCAGCCGCCTTACCAGCATCTTTACAGGAAAGGTGATGAAGGATTCCGGCTTTGCGCTGGAAGGAAATTACGACGGCCGCCTTGTCGCTTTGACAAAATTTGACGGCGAAACATACGACTTTGGCCCGCAGCAAAAAATAAACAAATACACTTGCCAATGGTCTTGCGTCCGCTCCCCGGCAAATGAGGGAAGCGAAGAGTTGCATTGGTCGGCCAGCGTCAATTGCAAAAAATACATTCTTGACGTTGACGTTTATTGCCCGGCCTCCGAAATGTTGGTAAAAGACTATTGGCTCCCCGACGGAACCTTGCTAAAGGTTTTGTGCGGCGGAAGCGGAACGGGCGAGATACGCCTTTACAAGCAAATCAAAAAATCGTTAGAATTGATACAGCACGCTAAAATTCTTGGCGCGTCTTGCGAATACGGAGAAAAGGATGGAGAGTAGGCGAGAGGGTTTATGAGGGGAACGCTAAAATGACTGGATGGCTGAACGCTTTTACGCAATAAAATTACTGCTTCTCTTTTACGCGATTCTGCTTGCCGGAACAAGTTTGCGCGCCCAAGCCATAAAATTGTCGGAAGACGCCATTGACGGATTGGGCCAAGCGCAAGCCTCAAAAATAGCTCCCGAACAAAAAACCGCGACACCCCCCCCTACAAATGACGAGCCTGAACAGCTCGACTACGCTCCAGAGGGCGACCAAGCCTCTGCCTCTGTTTACGGAACGGCTCCCAGCCTAAAAACACCAAGCCCAGTCCACGGCCTTTGCTGGAGCGCCAACAACGGCTATTTTTCGCTTACAGAACAAAACGCGCTTTTTATTCGAGACGGCTTTGACAGCCGCTTGATCCACACAATCGAATACGATGGAGCGGTAAGCCTGCAGTTTGCCTGGGACATCGTCACCGAAACGGACATGTTCATGGCGCTAAGCTCCGGCGGAAAATTCAGCGTTTGGAATTTTAAGGACCTGCCGAATCAAATCGCAATCTCAGGCGAGATAGAGCCGTCATATTCCTACCAATTTGCAAGCGACCGCCGCGTCACCGCCAGCGCCTTTAGCCACAGCGGAAACCACATGGCCGTGGCTTTTGACGACGGAACGGTAAACCTTTCGATCGTATTGCACTACACGCAAAAATTGTCAGACAGGGATTTAAAAGGCCATTTGGGAAACGTCTTTGCGCTTGACTTTAGCCGCGACGACAAGTATTTGGCAAGCTCCGGTTTGGACGACAAGGTTTTTGTTTGGGATGCGACCGGCGGAAATAAAATTTGCTACTTGCCTTTTTACAGCGGAAGCGGAGCGGGAGCCTTGTTTACAAAAGACTCCAGCGGCTTGATTGCTTTGGAGCGGCCCGACTTGATTACCGTAAGGAACTTTGACGGCAAGCGGCTTTTGTCTATCGTTCCGCACGGAAAAAGCGCCAAGGCGATAAAGCTTACTTCTAGCGGAGACAAGCTTGTGGTCCTTAGCGCAAGGGACAACTTGGAATTTTACGACTTGCAAACAGGAAAGTACATTGGCTGGATTCCGCCCTTTAACGAAACTTCTTTGACAAGCTTTGCCTTTAACCGCGACGACAGCGTTTTGCTTACTGGCCACGCGGACGGTTCGGTTTACAAGCTGCGGATGGAAAAAGTTTTCCTAAAGCCAAACCAAAAGCCGCCGCGCATGCGAGCGATCGGCCCCGACGAAGTTGTCGTAAAGGGAACGGCATACAAGGACACTGTCGGCCAAGAAGACGAAGAGCCAAAAAAGAACGTCGCGCTTCCGGACAGCCCGCTTACAATAAACTTGGGCGTTGCGGGGCGAATGATGCCCAACCCCTACATTGCCGCGGTGGACGTTGACGCAAAGGTCCGATATTTGGTGAATAATTTGTTCTTTACAGGCGGCGGCGCGTCTTTTGGCTTGGGCTTTCCAAAAAAAGATTTTCCTTACAAATACAGTGTTGGCGGAAGCGACTACAAGCCGCCGTATTTTTTGTGCGCCACTTTTTACGGCACGGCGGGCCTTATGGTAACGTTTAAGAACAAAAAGGCTCCTTACATTTTCTTTGAGCTGGACCCTTGCTTTAGAATAGAAAAGCTTTATCAAAGAAGGAACGACTCTTCCGTGTCAACAAAGTGGCACACGGCTTTTGGAGCGGCATTTACAGTCGGAGCCAGCTGGAAGTTCTTTGAATTTGGAGCGGGCTTTGACTTTGACACGATTCTTGGCATAAAGCCCAAAGCGATTGTCAGCGGAAAGATACCGATTCCGTTAAAGCACGGCGGCGGCAAAGCCAAAAAGGCTAAGGGGGCAAAGGCGTGAAAAAAACTTTTGTAAAAGCCCTTGTCCGCGCCGCCTTTATCGCCTCCTGCCTTGCCTTTTGCGCTTGCAAGGACATATCCGTCATGGTTGACGAATACAACGGCAATTGTTTGCACGAGAGAATTTGGGGGAACGACACCGGCTCAAATTTCAAGTACGATGCGCGGCTTTTGATACCGGAGGAAAGCTATGAGGTTGAAAAGACCGGACGACAAAAGATTATTCTTAGCTGCGTTGTCCCTTGCAAGTGGTATTTAAAGGTTGACGACGGAGCGGAAGACGAATATCCGGAAGATCCTGTTGAATATACAGAGTATTTGGAAGAGAAAATGAACGGCATGACGGACGTTCCAGACCCGGCGGATCCGACATACACTTACGCAAGCGTTTATTTTAACACAGGAAGAATACGGACAGAAAATAATCTGTATTACAATACGATAATCGAAATAAAGCCGTCGGAGGCTGTCTTGGCTCCTGGAAAATACAAGCTTTTTGTAATGGCTTGGATGTTGGATACTCATTACATAGACGTGGCGGAGGTGACGGTAAAGGAATAAATTTTGGAGTTGGGATTGCTTGCAAAAATAGCAGGCAACTAATTATAGCAAATTTTTAGGTTTTTAAAGGAGTGACTATGAAAAACTTAAAATCAATTTTAAAATTGTTTGTTCTGGCTCTTGCGGCCCTTTTGATCGCAAGCTGCTCGAACTCTTTTGACGTGGCCGAAGGCGCTACAGGCGACTCGGCCCAGGCGGCAGGCCATGTAAGGGTTGTGCTTGGAAGCGTTGTTTCCAAGACAATCTTGCCTGACGCATGGACAAGCGCAAAGGAAGGCGCTTTGACTTACTACTTGTCGGGAACGGGAACCCTTAGCGATGCCGGCGGATCTGAAAAGACGCTTGCCTTGACAAAGCTTGATTTTGACAAGATTACCGGCACAGGCCAGGAAATCGAGCTTAGTCCCGGCACTTGGAGCCTTACGCTAAGCGCCTACCAGTTGGCTGCGGGCGATGATCCGGCCGCCACAAACATGGTTCTTACGGCCACCAACACAGGCATCGACTTGACTACTTCTGGCTCAACCCAGGCCTTTAACCTTAAACCTGTAGCTACAACAAACGCGACAGGCACTGTAAGCATTACAGGCTCTGTAAACTGCGGACCTTACTTAAAGTATGTAGTGCAGGATGTTGGAACATATGCTGGAACAACATTCACTTCCGCCGCAAGCGGAGCCTATAAGGTTACGACTGACGTTTCTGCAAGCACAGCCACAAGCACAAGCCTTACCTTTACATACAACAAGGACGTGGTCGCTGCTAGCAACTACTATTATGTGGTTGACTTTTACAACGGAGACCCCGATAGCGGCGGAGAGTCGCTTGGACATTACAGAGAAGCTTTGATTGTTGACGGCGGAAACACGTCTTCCGAAACAATCACTTTGGGCGACTTCCTTAACTCTCCGGCCACAAACCCAACCCAGCTTTCTGTTGACACTTCGTTCACAAATGTTGGACAGGCTTCTAACGCCGCCGTTCCCAACACCTTCCTTGCGACATTCAAATGGAACGACCAGTCAGGAAACGAAACCGGCTTTGAGCTTAAGATTTTCAAGGGAACTGTCAGCGGAGGCGTTACTACATATCCCACAACAGCCTCCTACACAATCAAGAAGGGCGAAGTCACTATCGGAACTGCCGCCGGCGAAGTCAAGGCCAACTCCAACGTCGATGGAACCGCTGACCCGACAATGGGCAAGAACGAAACTCAGGCCTCCGTTTACCTTGAGACCGGCTACACTTACAAGGCCAGCATCCGCGCCTACAACCGCTACGACGAGCTTGACACAACCGACATTGGAATCAATGTTACAAAGGTCAACAACGTCACTGGAACAGACATGGTCTACGGCATGTTTACTGTGGCTTACACTCTTGGCGACGCTAACGCTTTTGTCAAGACTGGAGCCGACGCGGCTGACAAAGACGAAAGCGCGATGTATGTCATCGGATACAACTACAGCACAGAAGCTCAGGACTTGTTGGGCTACGTCGCTTCTGGCGGAAGTTCAACATCTTATCCGTATGTAACAATCAGTGCGGCTACGATGAAGTTTATCAAGTGGATTACGACTGTCGCTTCCCAAACATCAGACCAGATGGATGCAGCCGAGGCTGTCACAAGCATCGCCGCAAACAACATCACAAACCTCAAGCTTACAGGCGTTTGGAAAAGCGTAGCCAATGTTTCGGTTGTCTTCCCTGACTACTCAAGCCTTCGTAGCAGCGTATGGATAAAGAGCTACAAGGTTGGCGCCGCCACCGCTGTGACTGTAGATAGCAACAAACTTGTCCACATTAGCGCCACAACGGGAGACACTATTGTGTTGACTTATGACGAGGCTAAGGTTGACTCAGTGGCCGCCACGGTTAGCAACGGAAGAGATTCCGCGACCGCCACTGTAGACACAACAGCCCACACGGTAACATTCAACACAACTGGATTGACAAGTTCCGAAGGACACTGGTATCTTACGGTTAATGGCACAGGCGCTTACACCGATGCCGGCGAGACACAGTACAGACAGGTTTCACAGGAATTTGACATCACATTGAACTAAAAGATTTTTGCAAAAACGTTCGGTTGGCGCTTGTCGCCGGCCGGCGTCGCGCAAAGCTTTTGGCGGGCCGCCCGTTTTTGGGCGGCCTTTTTTTTGTGTTAGCGATGAGTTGTGGTATTTAGAACGATGTAGGCTTTGTTAGACCGTAACCGGGGCGGCTAGGCCTGCGCGGGGGAGGGGGCTGCGATGATTTCTTTGACTTCTTCTTCTGTCATGTTTAAGGATTTGGCAATGATGTCAATGGACACGCCGTTGGCGTAAAAACTACGGGCGTCTTCTACGGCTTTTTCTTTGCGGCCATCTTCTTTTTTCGCTTCCATGTCCAAATTGTAATCGTATTCGCCAACAAACATATTCCTAACCTCCGTGGCCTTGCGTGAAAGATAGTCGACAAGAATGCCTTTGGAAATCGCTTCGCTTATCGCCTTGTCGTAGCAGTCTATCAGTTCGCTGTCGGACGGATAAGTTCCAAGGACCGAGCGGCGACGGGCGACGATTTCCACTTTATTCTTTTTGTTGTCGGAAATCCGACCTACGCTTGCGAATTGGCTGGTTCTGCAAACGTTTCGACAGGAATTCCCAATAATGCCGAGATTTCTTCAGCCGTATATTTGCCGTCGGCAAGCAACTTTTGCGCGGCTTCTATGCGGCCCATTTCAATTCCGTCTTGTTTCCAGCCGCGGATGGCGCTTTCTTCATCGTATTCAGTCAAACACATAGCTATTATCTCCTCTTTTTGCTCGTGGACAAAGCCTTCCAAAAAGTTCTGTCTGATTGCCCAATCAACGGCCTCTTGCACGGCTTGCTCGATTTTCATGCCTGCCTTTTTGTTGTCGGAAATTCTTCCCACAAGCCTTACATAATCATACATTGGTTTGCATTTTTTGACAAGCGTTTCGTTGGAGCCTTGGTTGATGTTTATCACGTCGGCAGTCCATTCAAAGTCACCTGATTTATCTTCCAACTCAAAAGCGTCTGACAGTCGGAGCTTGTATCGCTCCTCTCTTTTTGTGTCGCCGTTGTAAAAGACGATGAAGCGTGGATTTGGAATCTTAATAACAGACGAACGATGCAAGTTCAAGTCCTTTTTGGCGAGATGTTTCTGATAAAGTTGTGCAAAATAAAAAAAGCCTCGGAGCGGCATGTTGGCGTTGGTTTCGCTCTGCTGCTCGTAGAGCGTCATCTGGCTGTCAACCAAAAAAGATACGTCGTTGTACATCTTGATGTAGATGACGTTCTCGATTGTGTTCAGCTCCAAAGCGTTTGGGTCTGTGTAATTCGTCCCGTTCAAGACGTTGTACAAGTCCAGCCGCCAACGCTTGCTTCGCTCCGTGTCTTTGCCAAAAATAGCGATGAAAAGCCTATCGCGATACTTGGGCTGAGGCTTTTCTTCGATTGTGTTGGAATTGTTCGTTCCCATAAACACTCCTTATATGTAGTATTTGGAAAACGTTCCGCGTTTTCCTTGCATATAAGATATATGCGATAGGCCAGAAAATTTTACTTTTTCCCCGCAAATCAAGAAAAATTTGCCGAATTTTGTTTTTTTTGTTATTTTTAAAGGTATGGATCAGGACAAAATGACAATTAAGGCGATGGACGCGCTGCAGGAGGCTTCTAGCGTCGCCCGACAAAACGACCATGCCGAAATTACAAACGAACATATTCTCATCGCTCTTTTGGAGCAAAAGGACGGAATCATCGCTCCCTTGGTGGAACGGATTGGAATGGACGCGGGCGCTTTGGCCGGCCAGGCGCGCCGTCTTTTGGACAGCCTTCCGCGGGTAAGCGGAGCGGCCAACCTTACGCTGTCGCAGGCCGCGCAAAGGACGCTTGCCAAGGCCGAGGGCGAGATGTCCTCCCTTGGCGACGACTACCTTTCAACCGAGCATCTTCTTTTGGCGATGACTCAAAATTCCGACAAGGCTGCGGAACTGCTCAAGGCCAGCGGCGTCAACCGTCAGGCGATTATGACGGCGCTCAAAGCCTTGCGCGGCTCAAGCAAGGTGGACTCAAACGATCCCGAAAGCTCAATGCGTTCCTTGGAAAAATATTGTACCGACCTTACAAGCCTTGCCAGACAAGACAAGATTGACCCTGTGATCGGCCGCGACGAAGAAATCCGCCGCGTGATGCAAGTTTTGTGCCGCCGCACAAAGAACAACCCGGTCTTGATCGGCGAGCCCGGCGTCGGTAAAACCGCCGTCGTGGAAGGACTTGCGCGCCGCGTGGCTAGCGGTGACGTTCCCGAAAGCTTAAAGGGCAAGCGCCTTTTGTCGCTGGACATGGGCGCTTTGGTCGCCGGAGCCAAGTACAAGGGCGAGTTTGAGGAACGGTTGAAAGCCGTCATCAACGAAGTCAAAAAGGCCGACGGAAAAATAATTTTGTTCATCGACGAGCTTCACACGATTGTCGGAGCGGGTGGCGGCGGAGACGGTTCCACCAACGCGGCAAACCTTTTAAAGCCCGCTCTTGCTCGCGGCGAATTGCGCGCGATCGGAGCGACGACCCTTGACGAATACCGCAAGTACATAGAAAAAGACCCCGCGCTGGAGCGAAGATTTCAGCAAGTTTATTGCGCCGAGCCTAGCGTTGATGACACGATCGCGATTTTGCGAGGACTTCGCGAAAAGTACGAAATCCACCACGGCGTTCGCATAGAAGATGAGGCGCTTGTGGCCGCCGCGCTTTTGTCCAACCGCTACATCACAAATCGCTTTTTGCCCGACAAGGCGATCGACTTGGTTGACGAAGCCGCCAGCCGCCTTAAGATGGAAATCGAAAGCCAACCGACCGAGCTTGACCAAATCGAACGAAAAATTTTGCAGCTTCAAATCGAGCGGCAGTCGCTCAGCAAGGAAGACGACGCGGCCAGCCTTGAGCGCTTGCAAAAGCTTGAAAAAGAATTGTCTGAAATTTCAGGCAAGCGCGACGCGATGAAATTGCAGTGGCAAAACGAAAAGAACCAAATCGGAAAGTCGCGCGAGCTAAAAGAAAAGTTGGAAGCCGCTCGCTTTGACGAAGAAAAGTTCACCCGCCAAGGCAATTTGGAAAAGGCCGCCGAGCTTAAGTATTCGATAATTCCCGCTTTGGAAAAAGACCTTAAGGCCGCCGAAGAAAAGGACAAAGAAAAAGGCTCGGAGCAAAACGCTTCGCTCTTGCGCCAAGAGGTTACGGAAGAGGACATCGCTCGCGTCGTTTCTTCTTGGACAGGAATTCCGCTTTCAAAAATGATGAGCTCCGAAAAGGAAAAGTACTTGCAGCTGGAGGGCGAGCTTCACAAGCGCGTCATCGGCCAGGACGAGGCGGTGCAAGTTGTAAGCGACGCGATTCGCCGAAACCGAAGCGGCCTTAGCGACCCCAACAAGCCGCTCGGCTCTTTCTTGTTCATCGGCCCCACCGGTGTCGGAAAAACCGAGCTTGCAAAAACGCTCGCGGACTTTTTGTTCAACGACGAAAAATCTTTGACCCGCATCGACATGAGCGAGTACATGGAAAAGTTTTCGGTAAGCCGCTTGATCGGAGCGCCGCCGGGATACGTTGGCTACGACGAAGGCGGCCAGTTGACCGAAGCCGTCCGCCGCCGTCCCTACAGCGTCGTTCTCTTTGACGAAATCGAAAAGGCGCATCCCGATGTCTTTAACGTTTTGCTTCAAGTGCTGGACGACGGCCGCTTGACCGACGGACAAGGCCGCCTTGTTGACTTTAAGAACACGATCATCATAATGACAAGCAATCTTGGAAGCGACCTTATTTTGGAAGCCGACACTGACGAAAAGTTAAAGGCGGCCCGGCCGCAAATCGACGCGCTCTTAAAGGCTTCGTTCAAGCCGGAGTTCCTAAACCGCATCGACGAAACCGTCATGTTCGCGCGTCTTGACAAGTCTTGCATCTCTGGCATCGTAAAGAATCAGTTGGAGCGCGTGGCCAAGCGTTTGGAAGACCGCCGCATTAAGCTTTGCTTTGACCAAAGCGCCTTGGACTTCCTTGCGGAAAAGGGCTACGACCCGGCCTTTGGCGCGCGTCCCGTAAAGCGCGCGATCCAGACTTACGTCGAAAATCCGCTTGCAAAGGAAATCCTTGCCGGAAAGTTTGCCGAAGGAACGCAAATTACAGCGGCCGCTTCGGACGGACAAATTAAATTTTCGTGATTGAATAAGACGCTTCTGTTGCTAGGCCTGGAACGCGCGACAAATGCTTTAGCGCTTCGTCAAGTTCCTCGTCCAGCTTCCAGGGCGAGTTGACGACTAGGATTCCGCTTCCGTAAAGGCGCGGCGCGTTAGACGTACCCGCCGCGGCGGCCTTTGCGGCGGTGTTTTCTTCCAATGACGTTTCTATGTGGCTCTGCGGCGCGTCAACGCAAAACTCCGCGCGCAAAATGTTTGTGTTTGCGTTTTGAACTTTTGCCGCGGCTATTATCGATTCCAGCATATTTTCTATTTTCGCCGCGCGGTGGGCCAGAAGCGGATACCAAATTATTATAATGCCGACGCTCCATTTTTTGTGAACCGCGATCACCGTCTTTTTTACGGCTTCGTAGTCCGAGGCTTCTTCGTAGCTGGGGTCGATCAAGACGGCGCCGCGCTTTATTTTTGGAGGCGTTTGGGCGATCAATGTTTTTAGGCCGTCGGCTTTTAGGATTTGCGTATGGGGCGCGTTTTTTGGAACGGTCGCAAGACTAGAATTGGGGGCGGCCCCTTCTTGGGCTTGCAAGACGTTTTCCTTTAGGCTTTCAAACTCGGCGGGATGCAGCTCGCAAATTGTGTGGGCGTCGTCCGGCCGCAAAAAAGCGCGCTCGATTAGGGGCGAGCCGGGATACAAGTCGCGCGCAAGGTAGGGGCGGACAAAGTCCAGGTAGTCCGCGAGCGCGGCGCTTTTTGGGCTTGAACCAGTATCGGTTGCAAGGCCAAGATTTTGGCCGCCCGCGTTTTGGTCTTGCGCCGCCTCTTTTGCCGCGCATTGGGCTAGCGCCAAGACGCCGCGCGCGGCTTCGCCAGTTTTGCGGGCCTTTTCGCCTTGAGTGGAATACAAGCCGCTTCCTGCGTGGGTGTCAAAAAAAGTGTAGGGCGCCTCTTTTTGGTTCAGCTTTTTTAAAAGCTGGATAAGCGCGGCGTGCTTTAGGATGTCGGCGTGGTTTCCCGCGTGAAAGGCGTGCAAGTAGCTTAGCATAGCGAAGGCTTATCAGAGCGCAGGGGCGATTTTGTCAATCGCGTCCAATTCCTCTTTTGTAAACGCGGCGCTTTGGGCGGCCTTTACGTTGTCCAAAATTTGCTCTGGCTTTGACGCTCCGATGATGACGCTAGCGATGTCGCCGTCGCGCAAAACCCAGGCCAAGGCCATTTGCGCCAAAGTCTGTCCGCGCGTTTTTGCGATGTCGTTAAGCGCGTTTATTTGCGCCATTCGTTCCGCCGTCAAATTTTTTTCGGTCAAAAAGCGGCCGTCGGTTTTGATGCGGCTGTCTTTTGGGATTCCCTTAAGGTAGCGGTCGGTCAAAAGGCCTTGCGCCAGCGGGCTAAAGCAAACCAAGCCGATTCCTTCTTTTGCCGCCTTTTTCTTTAGGCCGCTTTTTTCGATGGAACGGTTGAAAATCGAATATTGAATTTGGTTTACGACAAAGGGACAATGCAAGTCGCTCAAAATTTTTGCCGCCTTCAATGTCGTCGGCAAGTCGTAGTTTGAGATTCCCGCGTACAAAGCCTTGCCTGACTTTACCGCTTGGTCCAACGCTCCCATTGTCTCTTCAAGAGGCGTGTCGGGATCCATTCTGTGGTGGTAAAAAATGTCAAAGTATTCAAGGCCGGTTCGCGCAAGGCTTTGGTCAAGGCTTGCCAAAAGGTATTTTCGCGAGCCGCCGTCGCCGTAAGGTCCGGGCCACATTCCGTAGCCGGCTTTTGTCGTAATGATCATTTGGTCGCGGTAGGAGGCAAAGTCGCTTTTTAAAACCTTTCCGAAATTTTCTTCGGCGGCTCCTCCAGGCGGGCCGTAATTGTTGGCGATGTCAAAGCAAGTGATTCCGTTGTCAAAGGCCGCGCGGCACATCGCGCGAACGTTGTCGATTTTGGCGCTTTCTCCAAAATTGTGCCAAAGGCCCAGAGACACGCGCGGCATTTTGAGTCCGCTCTTTCCGCAATTTGCGTAGCCCATCTTTTGGTAGCGGTCTTCCGCCGCCTGATAACTTTTTTTCATTCCGTTCCTCCTATTAGTCCAGCTCGTCGATTTCAGCAAGCCACAAGGCGCAGCTTGCGTCGCTGGGCATTCTCCAATCGCCGCGCGGCGAAAGGGATACCGTTCCAACTTTGGCTCCATCGGGCATGCACGAGCGCTTGAACTGTTGGGAGAAGAATCGTGAGTAAAAAGTCTTGAGCCATTTTTTTATTTCGGCCTTTGCAAAGCGCGGCGCGTTTTTGTCTTGCGCTCCGTTTTCGTCCGCAAAGGCTTTTTTTGCCAAGAAATAAATTTTTGCCGGGGCGAATCCGTAGCGAACGATATTGTACAAGAAAAAGTCGTGCAATTCGTAAGGGCCCACAAGCTCTTCGGTTTTTTGCGAGATGTTTCCGCCTTCGGGAGGAAGGAGTTCCGGGCTTACGGGCGTGTTCAAAACGTCCAAAAGCGCTTCCTTGAATTTTTGGCTTTGAGCGCAGTCGGCTTCCCACTGAACCAAATGGCGCACCAAAGTTTTTGGAATAGACGAGTTGACTCCGTACATAGACATGTGGTCGCCGTTGTAAGTGCACCAGCCCAAGGCCAGCTCCGAAAGGTCGCCTGTTCCGATTACGATTCCGCCGGACTTGTTGGCCAAGTCCATAAGAATTTGCGTGCGCTCGCGCGCCTGCGAATTTTCGTAGGTAACATCGTGAACGCTTTCGTCCTGGCCGATGTCGTTAAAATGCTGGCGAACCGCGGCGGCTATAGAAACTTCCTTTAACGAAACGCCCGCTTCCTTTGCAAGCGAAAGCGCGTTTTGGTAAGTTCTGTCCGTCGTGCCAAAGCCGGGCATCGTAACCGCCAAGATTCCCTTGCGGTCCAGCTTGCAAAGGTCAAAGGCGCGGCAAGTCACAAGCAAAGCCAGGGTAGAGTCCAAGCCGCCGCTCAATCCGATTACGGCGCTCTTTGCCTTTATGTGGCGCAAGCGTTTGGCCAAGCCTTGCGCTTGGAGGGTGATGACTTCTTTGCAGCGTTCGTCGCGCTTTTCGTTGTCCGACGGAACAAAGGGCCGCGCGTTTACGTTCCTATAAAAGATTGGAGTCTTGTCGTAGTCAAGCTCTTTTAGGCTGACAGGAATTTCCAAGTAGCGGCCCTTATCTTGCGCCGCGGCTTGCGCCTGTCCAAAAGTCGTGGTCTTGGCTCGCTCGGCTTCCAAAAGATTTAGGTCGATGTCTGCGTAAATTATTTGGTTTTCAAAAAGAGCGCTTTGCGCCAAAAGCTTTCCGTTTTCGCAAATCAAGTTGTGGCCGGCGAATACCATGTCTTGGCTTGACTCTCCGTTCCCCGCGTCAGCGTAAATGTAGGAGCAAAAAAGGCGGGCCGAAGTGGCGTTTGCCAAAAGGCGGCGGTATTCGGCTTTTCCGATTATTTCGTTGGAGGCCGAAAGGTTTGCGATGATGTTGGCTCCGTTCAATGCGTGGCGGGTGGACGGCGGATTGGGCGCCCACAAGTCTTCGCAAATTTCAAAGGCGATTTTGGCCGGGCTATTTTCCGGGCAAATCAAAATGTTGGTTCCAAAGGGAACGGCCGGATTTTTTTCAGACAAATAAACGCTTTGCGCAACTTCCGTCGCGGGAGCGGGACAAAACTGGCGGCGCTCGTAAAATTCCGAATAGTTTGGAATAAAGGATTTTGGAACCAGCGCCAAGATTTTTCCTTTAAACAAAATCGCCGCCGCGTTGTATATCGCTCCGTCCTTTTTGACTGGAAGGCCGATTGCGATAACGGCTTTAAGTCCGCTGGTTTCTTTTGCGATTCTTTCGCATTCCTTTGCGGCCGCCTTTAAAAGAGCGTCTTGAAAGAACAAGTCTCCGCAAGTGTAGCCGGTGACGCAAAGTTCCGGAAAGACGACAAGGCTTGCGTCCTTAGCCTCGGCTTGGTTTGCCGCGGTAATGATTCGCTCAGAATTGTAGGCGGGGTCCGCCACTTTTAGGTCAACGCTGGCAGCCGCCGCGCGAAAGTATCCATAGTTCATAAGAATTATTCTAGCATATTGAAAAGAATCATTCAATCTGATAAAATGCCTTTACTATGACTTTGTACGAAGATTTAAAATGGCGCGGTTTGATTAAGGACATCGCAGGCGAAGAAAGCGATTTGCAAAAAGTTTTGGACGGAAAGCCCTTTTCATTTTATTGGGGAACCGATCCCACCGCGGACAGCCTTCACCTTGGCCATTATTCATCTTTGTGCATGGCAAAGCGCTTGGCCAACGCGGGCCATCATCCCGTTCTTTTGTGCGGAGGAGCGACAGGCCGCATCGGAGACCCGCGCCCCACAGCCGAGCGCGAAATAATCAGCGAAGAAACTGTCAACGCCAACATCAACGGAATCCGCTCGCAAATCCAGGCGCTCGTTCCCGGAGCGGAATTGGTCGACAACTACGATTGGTGGAAGAACCGCTCCTTTTTGGACACCCTGCGCGACATTGGAAAATACGTAAGCCTTAACTATATGTTGGACAAAGACATTATCCGCCGTCGCTTGGAGACGGGCATCACCTTTGCCGAATTTTCCTACATGCTTTTGCAAGGCTTTGACTTTGTTCACTTGTTCCAAGACAAAAACTGCATTATGCAAGTCGCCGGAAGCGACCAGTGGGGCAACATCACAACGGGCGTCGACCTTATCCGCAAAATGCTGGACAAGCAGGCCTACGCCTTTACGATGCCCTTGATTCTTGACGCCAGCGGAAAAAAGTTTGGAAAGAGCGAAGGAAACGCGCTTTGGCTTGACAAGACAAAGACCAGCGCCTACCAGATTTACCAGCACCTTTACAATTCCGACGACACCAAGGTTTTGGAATACCTCAAGGTGTTCACCTTCCTTCCCCGCGAGCAAATCGAAGAGATTGCCGCCAAACAGCAGGCCGCTCCCGAAACTCGCATCGCCCAAAAGACTTTGGCCTACGAAGTTGTCAAAGACATTCATGGCGCGGAAGAAGCGGACAAGGCCGTAAGCGGAGCCAAAGCCGCCTTTAGCGGAGAAGGCAACAAGGACGACATGCCCACGGTTGAGTTGGAAAAAGCTTTGATTCAAAACGGAGTCGGCGCGATTGACTTGTTCTTTGCCGCAAAAATCGGCGGCGCTTCAAAGGGCGACATTCGCCGTTTGATTCAGCAGGGCGGAGCGGCGATCAACGCAAAAACTTTTGACGACGTAAAGCGCGTTGTCGGCGAGGCTGACTTGGACAAAGACGGCGAGCTAGTCTTGCGCGCCGGAAAGAAAAAGTTCGTCCGCGTCGTTTTCAAATAGGAACGCGGTGTTTGCGGCGGAATTTTACCTTCCAAACCAAGACGCGATTGTCTTAAATAGCCAGACAAAGAAAGCCACCAGCGCGTCCCATAGACGGCGCAAGGGGCTTGGATTTCTCAATCGGGCCAAACGCCTGTAGCCTTCCATAAGCTCTTCGTCGGTGAATTCCTTGCGCTGGTTGTTTTCTTCCAATTCCATTTCTAGCTGGCTTAGAGGCGTAAGGTTGTCGATGATGTTTGCGTTGATGCTTGTCCAACCGATCGCCTTGGCGGCTTCCAAACGGCGCTCGCCGGCAATCAGTTGGTATTTTGAATTTAGCGTTATCGGATTTAAAAGGCCGTAGCGGCGCAAACTGTCCTTAAGGTTCTCAAGGTTTCCCAAGTCTTTGCGCACGCGTCTTTTTACTTTGATGTCTTTTATGCTTACCAACATCGGCTTACTCCATCAAAGAATTGCCGTCAAAATTGTTAAAGTCGCTTGAATTGTTCACGCTTTGCTTTTCGCTGTTTTCAATGATTGAGTCCAAATCCAAGCCGGTTGACAAGTCGCTGTCGTCGATAAAGTCGTCCATTGTAAAGCCTGTTTGGTAAAGGGCGTCTTGCAGCATGTCTTCGGCTCTCTTTTCTGTGTTGGCGCGGCCAACGCCGTGCAAGTCGCAAATTTCCTTTGGAACGTTGTTCGACATAAACCAAAGCGCGATCTGGCTGCAGCCTTCGGCGCAAAGCTTTCCTGTTTCGGCGCAAACGTTGATTTTTACGACGCCTTCTTCGGGCGTAGGCCATTCTTTGTAAGGCAAGCCTCTGTGGATTACTTTCATAAAGTCGCCCCACGGCGGGCCGGCCAGTGAGGCTCCGGTTCCGGACATGCCCATTGAGTTTCCGGGCGTGTCAAAGCCAAACCAGAAGGCGGCGGTGTAGTAGGGGCTGTAGCCGATTGCCCAAGCGTCGCCCCAGTTTTGCGTCGTTCCTGTTTTGCCGGCAAAGGGCATTTGGAATTCTTGGCCTGTTGTTTTGTCTGTGTAAATGAACTTTGAGCCTGTGGGGTCTCCGCCCGCCGGCTCTATCAGGCTGGAACGGTTTTGCGAGCCAAAGCGCAAGGTTCCGACTGTCGTCGCGTGCTCCATGATTTTTGTCATCACAAAGGAGTTTTGCGGAGTGATAACTTGCGTCGGGTTCTTTAGGTTGTTGTGAACGTCGCGCTCTATGTTAAGAATGATGTTTCCGTTGCGGTCTTCTACAGTGCGTATGGCTGTGGGAGTGATCGCTTTTCCGCCGTTGGCAAAAATCGCGTAGGCGCGCGCCATTTCGATCGGGCGCACAGATACCGTTCCCAAGCCAAGCGGAAAGCCTGGAATAAAGGCGCGGCTGGGAAGTTCCTTTTGCGGAATTCCAAGCAAGGCCACAGAGCGCTCGATGGCGGCGTCAAAGCCGACTTTTTCCAAAACCTTAAGGGCTGGAATGTTCAACGAAAGCGCCAAGGCTCTCCAAAGCAAAACGTTTCCGCGCCAGGCGCCGCCGTAGTTGTTGGGAAGGTAGCTGCTTCCGTCTTTGGCTTTAAATTCGTAAGGCGCGTCAAGAATCGCAGTGGCCGCGTTGTAGTCGGGCGTGTCCAAAGCCGCGCTAAAGTAAAGGGGCTTGAAAGAAGATCCGGGCTGAACGCGCGCTTGGCTTGCGCGTATGAATTGGTTTGACTGGTCAAACTTGCTTCCGCCGATAAGCGCCGTGATGTAGCCGGTGTCGTTTTCAAGGTTTACCATCGTTCCTTCGATAGTGTGGGCCTTTGCCTTTTCTTGAGACAAGCGGTTGGCCTTGTTGATGATGCCGACCTTAAGGTTGTCGATGCCGAACATAAGGCTGGCAATGTCAACCAAGGGATTGATCTTTGTCTGGAAATCTTTTGTGGCCGACGACTGAACAAGCTGCTTTGACATCTTGAGGCGCTTTAGGTTGAACATAAGGGTGATCAACTCGCTCATCGGAACGTAAGTGCTAAAGGCGCCCTTTTGCTTTACGGCCATTTGCTGCTTGTAGTTGGCGTTTGCGTTGGCGATCTGCTTTTCCATCAAAAGCTGGGCCACCTGCAAGTGCTGGATGTTTCCCGTTGTGTTTACCGTAAGGCCGCTTGAATAAATGTCGGCGTCGCCGTAAATCATTTCGCTCAGCTCGCGGCGAACGTATTCGCTGAACCAAGGCGCCTTGTCGTCGCGCATAAAGAAGGCCGAGGTGTCCGTGCGCGAAAAGTCAAAGTTGAGCCAATAGTTGTCAAAGGACTCTTCCGCTTCTTTTTGAGTGATGTAGCCCTCGCTGACCATCGCGCGCAAAACGTCCTTTTGTCTGTCCATCGCGCGGTTGGGGTGCTCAAAGGGGTTGTAAAAGGCCGGGTTTGAAAGCTGGATTACAAGAATCGCGGACTCGGCCGGAGTGATGCGGCGGGCGTCGTGTCCAAAGTAATATTTGCTGGCCGCGTTGACGCCGTATGTTCCTCCGCCAAAGTAAACGCGGTTTAAGTAAAGTTCCAATATTTCGTTCTTGGAATAGCGGCGCTCCATTTGAATGGCCCACCACAATTCCTTTAGCTTTCGCAAAATCGACATTTCCTTGCGGTCGCAATACAAGGTTCCCGCGATTTGCTGGGTCAAGGTTGAGCCGCCGCCCATCGACCTTCTTGTCAATACGCCGACAACGGCGCGGAAAATCGCGCGGGCGCTAAAGCCTTTGTGCTCGTAAAAGATGCGGTCTTCGCGAGTCAAAAGGGAGTCTTTCATGTGCTGGGGAATTTCAATCAAGCTGATGATTTCGCGGCGCTCTTCCGAAGTGAATTCCGTGATCAACTCGCCGTTGATGTCCAAAATTTTAGTCGGCAGCGCCGTGGTAAATTCGGTGAAGTTTTCGGTGTTGACAGTGTCAGCGGTTTTGGCCAAGCAAAGGCCCAAAATGGCTCCGGTAACCAAAGCGGCGGCCATCAGTAAAGAAAAAAGAACTTTTGTAGACGTTTTTATCAGTATCATACTTATCTTTTCTATTATACTGAATGGCTTTTGCTATGTCAATTGCCGCCGTTTTTGGTGTATTTTGCCAAGCCGCCCTGCTTAAGGATTGCCCGGCTGCGCTCGGACAAGTCGTTTACGGCCAAGATTGTCTTTCCGTTAAGGTCAATCTTGAACTCGCAGCCTGTGTCCAGCGCTTCTTCGATGTTTACAAGCTTGAGCGTGTCGCCCATCTTAATCGCGTCGTAGTCGGCGGGATTCACAAAGTTGAGCGGAATGATGCCGTAGTTGATAAGATTCGCTTTGTGGATTCTGGCAAAACTCTTGGTCAAAATCGCTCGGACGCCCAAGTACATCGGGCCAAGCGCGGCGTGCTCGCGGCTTGAGCCTTGTCCGTAGTTTTCGCCTCCAACCACGATGCAGTCGGCAAAATTCGCTTTTTCGGCGCGCTCGTAGAATTCCGGGTCCAGGCGCGTAAGGGTGAACTTGCTTATTTCCGGGATGTTGGATCGCAAGGGGAGCATTTTGGCTCCGGCCGGCATGATGTCGTCGGTGGAAACGTTGTCGCCCGCCTTAAGCGCCACTGGGAGCGTAAGGCTTGGCTTGTAGTCGCGGCAAGCGGGGCAGGGCTTGATGTTGGGGCCGCGCAAAATTTCAACTTTGGCCGACTCGCTTTCTGAAAGCGGGGCGATTACCATTCCGCGGTCCTGAGCGGCTTCCAAAACGTCTTGGCTTGTAAGGCGGCTGTCGCCTCCGTCCAAAAGGCTTTGGCGGACTCCAGTCTTGTAGGCCGCGTCTTCGTAGTCCAAGTCCTCCGCGCTTGTGAAAACGCCCGTGATTGCGGCGGCGGCGGCGGTCTCTGGGCTTACCAAATATACGTTTGCGTCGGCAGTGCCGCTTCGGCCCTTAAAGTTTCGGTTGAACGTTCTCAAGGTTACGCCTTGGCTGTTTGGGGCAAAGCCCTGGCCGATGCAGGGGCCGCAAGCCGATTCCAAAATTCTAAAGCCGGCTTTTATAAGGTCGCCCAAGATTCCGGCTTTTTCGGCCATCATCAAAGTGGCGCGGCTTCCGGGCGCGATTCCAGCCTCAACGCCGGGCGCGATATGCTTTCCCTTTACGATGGCGGCCACGCTTTCCAGGTCGTCAAGCGACGAGTTGGTGCAGCTTCCGATTACGACTTGCGTCACAGGCTGGCCCTTAAGGCTTTGTATTGAATTGATTACGTCGGGGTTGTGGGGGCAGGCTGCAAGGGCATGCAAGTCGTCCAAGTTGATTTCGATAACCTTGTCGTAAGCGGCGCCTTCGTCGGCCTTAAGCTCTTTCCAGTCGCCGCCGCGGCCCATTGATTCCAAGAATTTCTTTGTCTTTTGGTCGCTGGGGAATACCGAAGTCGTCGCGCCCAATTCCGCTCCCATGTTTGTGATTGTGGCTCTTTGCGGAACGGTAAGAGTTTCGACGCCGGGGCCAAAGTATTCGTAGATGGCAAGCGTTCCGCCCTTGACGGTCTCGCGGCGGAGGACTTCCAAAATAATGTCCTTGGCTCCGACTCCCTTTTTAAGAGAGCCTGTAAGCTTTACGCCGAAAATTTTGGGCATGGCCAAGTGAAAGGCTCCTCCGCCCATAGCGACGGCGACGTCAAGGCCGCCCGCTCCGATGGCGATCATTCCGATTCCGCCGCCTGTCGGCGTGTGGCTGTCGGAACCGAGCAAGGTTTTTCCGGGCGCTCCAAAGCATTCCAAGTGAACCTGGTGGCAAATGCCGTTTCCGGGGCGGCTAAAGTAAAGGCCGTACTTGGCGGCGATGCTTTGAAGGTAGCGGTGGTCGTCCATATTCTTAAAGTCTGTCTGAAGGGTGTTGTGGTCAACGTATGAGACCGAAAGCTCTGTCTTTACGCGGGGAATTCCGATTGTCTCAAACTGAAGGTAGGTCATCGTGCCCGTCGCGTCTTGGGTGAGCGTTTGGTCGATTTTTATCGCGATGTCCTTTCCGCGCTCAATCGGAGAGCCTTTTGTAAACTGTGTTTCCTTGCACGCTTGGGGAACGATGTGTTCCTGCAAGATTTTTTCCGCCAATGTAAGAGCCATAAAGTTACCTCAAAAAAATTTTCTAAAGATTTTAGCGCATTTTTACCTCTTTTGCTAGGGGGCAGCCGCTCGTGATTTTTGCTTCCAAGGCTTTAACCGTTAGTTCGAGCGGTTTAACCGCGTCCAACGGACGCTGCGCTTGTTTTTTCTAGACTTTCGGTATACAATAGAATATTGTGGGAGCGAAATTTCTTGTAAAAAAGTCGGCCTCTTTTTGCCTTTGCGCGGCAATTCTTGCGCTTTGCCCGGCGCTCTTTTCTTGCAAAAAAAAGGCGGAAAAAGTCCTGGAAGAATACACGCCCCTTTCCAAAAGCGCGCAAGAGCTTAGCTCCTCCGCCCAATGGGCCTACGAAATAGAAGGCGACCGGCTTTCAAAAAAAATCGACTCCTTTGAGGCGATTTCAAAAAGCATTCCGCTTTCGCCCCTGGCTATGGCGGCTTTGGAAGGCGGCCTTCCGATGAGGGGCGTTTACCCGGATTTGCTGGGCTTTGAAAACCTTGACACTTCCGGCATTCAGGGCGAGCTTTTGGAAACGACAAGGGCCTTTTGCAAAGCCTTTATCGACTATTCAAAGGCCGAGCCGGGCGAAGACGGACAAAAGGCCTCCGGGCAGGTTGACGCCTTGTTTTACGCTAAGACGCTTTTTTCGCTTTCGCTTTTTTTTGCGGATACCAAGGAGGCGGGCGCGTTTGACGCTTTTGTAGTTGGCCGTCCCTTTGTGGGAGACGACTTGATAGAAATTCCCGTAAGGTTTTCGGGGCAAAAGGATTATTTGTTTTGCAAGCTGTATCCAATAATGGATAAGGAAGCTTGGAAAATCCAGCAGATAGAAATTTACAAATGGGAGGCAAAAGATGGAAGCGGCAAAACTGACAGGAATTGAGCGGGAATTGGTCCTTCAATATTTGATTGACGGAAACGTTCCCGTAACCGTAACGCCAATCGAAGACGAGGTTCCGGATGCCGCCGACGGTTCGGAAGTAAAGCCTGCCACCGCGGCGCTTTTTCCGATCGCCATCAAGGCCGAGCAATTAAAGGTCTTGGAGCAAGGAATCATTCTTTTGACCAACCCGCCTCAAAACGTAAAGAACTTTATCGATAAAAAAGCCCGCGTCGAATTTTACTTTAACCGCTTGGGCCTTTACTTTGAGACAAAGATCAAGCAGATAAAGTCCGGCCTTGCGCTTGTGATTCCTTCTTCAATAAGCAGAATCCAAGAGGCGGCCGCCGCTCCGCGCCCGACGGAAATTTCGGCGCAGCTGTATTTTTCGGTCAACCAAAAAACTGACGTTCACATCGATTGCGTTCCCGCCGAAGGCTACCAACTTTTTTCAAAGCCGGTTTGGAAGGACATCGCCGAAGACGCGCAAGTCAAGGCCAAGGAATACTTGGAAGAGTTCATCGTCCACGCGCGCCAAAAAGGCGTTGCCGGAAGCGGCGTGCAATTGATTCCGGTTGTCCGATACTTGGCCGAAAAAGTCGTAAAAATGGAAAGCGTCCAAGACAGAAAAAGCCCGCTTGAAATTTTGTTCATCAACCACGAACGAATTGTCTTTGGCCAAAAAGCCGGCAACGCCGATTTGCAGGATGGAACGGAATACGCGCTTGAGATGTCGTTTCCGCTGCCCAGGCCTTTGAGCGAACGAAAAATTTTCGCCACTTGCCGCGTCGAGTCAAACTATTTTGACGACAAAAAAGAATTGGTTTGCGTGGTTTGCAGGTACACGTCGCTGCAAGAAGAAGACATTCGCTTTTTGTACGAAAAGGGAACCGGTGAAAAACTTATTTAACGGCGCGTTTGACCTTCTTGTTGTTTCCAATCAAGATGCCGATCGGCTTTAGGAAGGAAACGTTTTCGCAAACAATCTTGATGAACACCAAGAAGGGAACGGCCAAAAGCATTCCGATAAAGCCCCATACCCATCCCCAAATGCTCAAAGAAACCAAGATCAAGAAGGGCGAAATGTTCAAGTTGTCGCCTTCGATGCGGGGTTCGACTACGTTCCCCAAAAGCATGTTTGTCAAAGTCAAAAGAAGAGCCGTGGCGATTACCGGCGGCGCGTACGGAAAGAATTGAAGCAGCGCGAAAAAGCCCGTCAAAAGCCCGGAAATCACGCTTCCGAATGTCGGAATGAAGTTGAGCAAAAAGGCCAAGAAAGCCCAAACGATCGCAAAGTCAACGCCTATGATCGACAGTTCGACAAAGACCAAAAGGCCTGTGGCAAGCGAAATCACAAACTTGATTGAAAGGTATCTGGTTGTGTCCACCATGACTTTTGTTATCACGCTTTTTACGCGGTGGCGCATTTTTCCTTCAAAGGCCAGCGAAATCTTTTTTTCAAAAGAGCCCGCCTCGACAAGCAGGAACGTGTACATCATGAAAACCAAAAACACGTTCTTTGCCGTGAGCAGCGCCGTGTTTGAAACTGAAAGCGCCGCGCTTTGCAAGTACTGACGGATTTTCAATTGCGCCAAAAGGTTTTCGATTAATGTTTTTCCTTCGTCAAAGCTTAGGTTAAAGCGCTGCGCCGCGTACTTGTAAAGGGTAAGCAAGCGGTTTTCGTAGCGGGGGTAGGCGTTGATAATCGAAGCGGCGCTGGCCTGCAAAAGGCGGGCGATCGCTCCGATTGACAAAACAAAGGCGATTAAAGTGATTCCGATTCCAACGCCCCACGGAAGGCGCAAGCGTGTGTGCATCTTTCGAACGGCGGGAAGGGCTACAAGCGCGAGCAGAATTGACAAGACGATTTGAACGGCGATTCCCTTTGTGACTTTAAGGATGGCGACAAGAACGACCATCGACAAAAGGCACAAAAGAATGAAAACTCGCCTGGGATAGTTTTTTTCTTTGGCGCCTTCCAGAGAGGCGCTTTCCATAACCGTCTTTTCTTCCAAAATCCGCTTCCTTATTTTTTGGGTCCAATCTTGTCAAAGCCGCAGAAGGGAACAAGCGCTTCCGGGATTGTGATCGAGCCGTCTTCGTTTTGGTAGTTCTCAACGATCGCGAGCATCGCGCGTCCTACGGCGATGGCCGTTCCGTTAAGCATGTGGACGTACTTGTTCTTTCCGTCGTCGTCCTTGTAGCGAACGTTCAGGCGGCGGCTTTGGTAGTCCGTGCAGTTTGAGGTAGAAGTGACCTCGCCGTATTCTCCGCCGTTGCGGCCGGGCATCCAGGCTTCCAAGTCCCACTTGCGGTAGGCCGGCGCGCCAAGGTCTCCGGTGCATGTGTCGACGACATGGAAGGGAAGTCCCAAGCCTGTAAAGATTTCTTCTTCGATAAGGCGCAACTTTTCGTGCAATTCGTCGCTCTGTTCCGGAACGCAGTAAACGAACATTTCCACTTTGTCAAACTGGTGGACGCGGTAGAGGCCCTTGCTGAATTGGCCGGCCGCTCCGGCTTCGCGCCTAAAGCAGTGCGAAAGTCCGCAGTACATAAGAGGCAGTTTTGCCTTGTCCAAAATTTCTTCGGAATGGTAGCCGCCCAAAGTGATTTCGGCTGTGGCGACCAAGCATGTGCCTTCTTCTTCGATGCAGTAAACGTTTGACTCGTTTCCGCGCGGATTAAAGCCGATGCCCTGAAGGATTTCTTGGCGGGCGACGTCCGGCGTGATGAAGGGCGTAAAGCCGTGCTTACGCAAAAGGTTAAGCGTGTACATGATCAAGGCTTGCTCCAAGAAGACCGCCTCGTTCTTTAGGTAATAGAATTTCTGGCCCGAAACTTTTGTTCCGCGCTCAAAGTCGATCAAGTCCAGTTCTTCCATAAGCTGAACGTGGTCGCGCGGCTCAAAGTCAAACTTGCGCGGAGTTCCCACTTTCTTTACCTCAAGGTTTTCCGTGTCCAGCTTTCCGATCGGAACGGCAGGGTTGCACATATTGGGAATCTTTCGCGCGGCTTCTTCAAGCGCCGGCTCGATTTTTTCAAGGTCGGCTTCGACGGCCGCGATTTCTTCCTTGATTTTCTTTCCTTCGTCGATAAGCTTTTGGCGGGCGTCGGCTTCCATCTTGCCTTTCATCGCCGCGGCGTTTTGGTTTCGCTGCTGCTGCAAGTCCTGGCGCTTTGTGACCAGCGCTGTTCTTTTGTCGTAAAGCTCGACGACGGCGTCCGCGTCGGCTGTCATATTGCGGTTTTTGATGTTCTCTTTTACCGCGGCAAGGTTTTCTTTAATAAATTTGTAGTCCAACATGTTTATGCCTCTTTGTTTTATGTTTTATTTTAGTTCGTAGACGCAGTATACGGTTACGGTCACAAGATTGTCGCCGGCGTTGATGGGCGTGGCAAAGTCGTTCGCCGCCATCATCTTGGCTCCTTCGGCGCGCGCGGCTTGCGTCGGGGCGCCCGCTTCTTGGATGGAAATTATTTTTCCCAATTCCGCTCCGGCAGTTTTTGCCATCAAGTTGGCGGCTTCCGCGGCGTTCTTTATAGCCAAGGTGCGGGCTTCGCGCAAGGCGTCGTCCGTTCTTGTCGAAGCGAATTGAATCGACGAGAATTCGTTGGCGCCTGCCTTTACGGCGGCGTCAATCGCGGTTCCGGCCTTGCGTGTGTCCATCGTTACGATTTGAATTGAATTTGAAACGCGGTAGTCGCCGCGGACTTGGACTCCGTTCCTGTATGAGCTGTCCTGCCAAATCCTGTAGCTGTTGGTTGTGATCGAATCGGGAGCGAAACCCGCGTCGGCCAAAGCGGCGTGGACTTTTCCGACTGACTCGGCGTTAAGGCGCGCGGCTTCGACCACCGAGCGGTTGTAGGTGACGACGGCCACGTTGATTATCGCTTGGTCGGCCCTTACGCTTACAGAACCCGTTCCCGAAACGGAAATGCTTCTTGCGTTTTCCTTTTTGTCTTCCGCTCTAATGTAGCAAGAAGAAAGCGCGAGCGCGGCCGCAAGCGACAGGGCCGTCGCAATGGTAAATGAATTCTTTTTCATACAAACCTTCTTATCTTATGTCTATGTAAAATCTCTTTAAGTAAATCGAACGCTCGTTGGCCTTGCGCCAGTAATTGCTTTGCGGCCAGTTTTTGATCAACGTGTCGTAGGCGCCGATCGCGCTCTTGATGTTTCGCACTTCGGACTTGGCTTCCAAAATCAAGCCTTCCAAGTAAAGGCCCGCGTCAAAGTCTTCGCTTGCCGTGTCAAAGAATTGCTGAACCAAGTCCAACGCTTCGGCGTAGCGCTTTTCGTCGTAGGCTTTTTGCGCGCGCTCCAAAAGGCTCTTTGCCTTGTCCGTTCCGCCGGAAAAGCCTTGGTCCAAGGCGCTTTCTTTTTGCTCTTCTTCGGCCGCGGGGGCGCTCGTTCCGGCGACGGCGGTTTTTTGCTTTGAATCGCTTTTTTCTTGGCCCGAAGTCTGGATTACAGTTTGAACTTTTTCTGACGGCGACTCTTGCGCGGCTTCTTTTTTATCGGGCTGCGATTCTTTTGCCGCCGGCTTTTTTTCGCCGTCCTTGCCTTGCGCGGGGGCTTCTTTTTGCGGAGCGTTTGGAGCGCTTTCCGCCTGCGCGACTTTCTTTTCCTCAATCGCTTTTGTTCTGTCAAATTTTGGCGGAACGACTTCGGCGTAAGAGGGCGCCTCTACATGGGTGGCGTCTGTCGCGCTTTTGTCGGTTATTGAAATTTGAATGTAGTCGTCGATGTAGTTTCCTGTAAGGATGTCGTTCTTGTAAAAGTGCAAGAGCGCGACGCCCGGTTCCTTTGAGCGAAGGGTAAAGGTTGTCTCGCCTTTTCCCAATTTGCGACCTTGGAAAATAAAGTGTTCGCCTGAGCCTTCTTCGCCCAAGTAAATCCAGCCGCTTCCGGGATAGATTACGTCAAGGAATTGGTTGTTCTTTATCGTCATCGAGCGGCTGGGAACCGGCGGCTGTTTTTCTTCCTTTTCTTCTATCGTTTCTTGCTCTTGGCCGTCTTGCGCCGCGGCTTGGGCGGCTGCGTTGGATTCGCCGCCATTTTTGCTGTCCGAAAAATTATAGCGGTCGCTTGTGTTGTCACGGCCGGAATTGTTTGATCCGTTCTCGGCTGCCGGAGCGTTTGGCGCGCCTTTTTTTGGCTCGGCGTTCTTGGGCGTTGACTGATTGCCCGCGGCTGTTTTTTCGCCGCCCGCATTCTTGCCGCCCGGAACTTTGTCGCTGGCAGGACCGATCAAAGGCCCGCCTGAGATTTCCTTTCCTTGGTTGGTCAAGCGCGTAAGGTCCGCGGTGTCGGTGGATTCGTCGGCCTCGCTTTTGCCCGCGTCCTTTATTTTTTGAGCGAGCGAGCCGTTTTCGCTTTGCGCGATGCCGGACGCGTTTTGCTGGTTTTCCGTATCGTCCGCTTGTTCAGCGTCTTCTTCTGAGTCTAAAAGCGCGGAAAATTCTTCCATTTCGCTTTGGGGAATTTTTTCTTCGTAGGCGGAAGCGTCCGCGCCGTTTGCGTCGGCCGCGTCATTCGCTCCGGTCGCGTCGTCCTCGGCGGCCGCGATTTCTTGGCTGTTTTCAGAAGTCGCGGCTTTTTCGGCGGCGCTTTGTTCTGCCGCTAGGCTTGCGGTGTCGGCCGCGTTTTTGGCGGAGCCTTCAGTGCTTTGACAAGAAAAGAGAATCGCGCAAACTAAGGGCAAAGCAAAAGCCGGGAACAATGTCTTTTTCACGGGGCGGCCTCCGTTATGCTTTTAATAAGGGAATCGTTTGACGCCGAAAGCTTTTTAACCGCTTCCTCGTCGGGAAGAGTAAGCCATTCGTGAACTTGCGAGTCGGTCCATTTTTCGTTTGTCTGCCTGCTTACGGCATACTCTTGCGGGATTGAAACGCCTTGGGGCAAAAGCAACTCTTGGTCGGCTTCCAAAGGCGGGCTTCTAAAGCTGGCGCTGGGGACTTCTTTTTTTTGCGGAATCAAAATGATGGCGATAAGCGCCGCGCAAAAAAATATTATCAAGACGCAAGAAATCAAAAGCGCTTTTTGTCTTTGCGAGAAAAAGTCCCTTATGTTGTCGCCAATCTCAGAAAAATCCATCACTCTTGGCTTTGCTCCGTTTCGCCTGATTTATCGCGGCGCGGCGGGCGCGGAGGAATTACGACTCCTTCCTCCGGCGGAACGTCTTCTTCAACAAAGTCGTCGGGCTGCTCGACATAATTCTTCTTAATGTTGTCGATGTCTTCGTCAAGGCGCAAGGCGATGATTTTTGAAACGCCCGACTCTTCCATTGTAACGCCAAGCATGGAGCTGGCTCCCATAACGGTCTTTTTATTGTGGGTGATTACGATGTATTGGCTTACGTTGGCAAAAGCGGTAAGCGCCGTTACAAAGCTTCCTACGTTCTTGTCGTCAAGCGCCGCGTCAATCTCGTCAAGCAAACAGAAGGGGCTGGGGCGGACTTGGTATGTGGCGAACAAAAGCGCGATGGCGGTCATTGTCTTTTCGCCGCCCGAAAGAAGCGCGATGCTTTCCAACTTTTTTCCCGGCGGCTGCGCCAAAATGTCGATTCCCGTCGTAAGAACGTTTTCGGGATTCTCCAAGCGCAATTCCGCGCGGCCTCCGCCAAACAAGCGGCGGAACATATTGTGGAAATTTCTTTTGATTTTGTTGTAAGTCTCCAAAAAGAGTTCCGAAGACTTTGACTTGATTTCTTCGGCGACGCGCTCCAAGTCCTTAAGCGACTTTAACGTGTCGTCGTAGTTTGTCTGCTGGCGCTCGTAACGCTCCTTTACTTCCACAAACTCTTCGGGAGCCATCAAGTTGATTCCGTGGCTCAACTCGTCCAACTCGGTTCGCTTTTTTGAAAGCTTTTCCTTTAAGTCCGCGGGCTGGACGGTGATGGTGTACATTCGTTCCTCGTATTCCATCAAGTCGCGGGAATACTGGTCAAGGAAGTTTTGCTTTACGTTCTTGATTTCGGTTTCGGTCTGGATCAAAGAGCTTGAAAGCTGTTCGTACTGAGATTGGTACTTGTTGAGCATTTCTTGCTTTTTGTTGAGGTCGTTGGTCTTGCCCGAAACCTTGTTGTTGTAGTCCTTGATTTCTTCGTCAAGTTCCTTAAGGCGGTCGGCGGTCTTTGTTCCGCGCGCTTCGATTTCGGCAAGCTCTTCGGCGATTGTTTGGATTTGCTCCTCCAAGTCTTCCTTGCGCTTTTGCTCAAGGTAAAGCTCTTCGTCGTTTTGGCGCAAGTTGTTTTCTTCTGTGGTCAACGTGCGGCGCAACATAGTCATTTGGCTTTGGGCCGCGGCGATTTGCTCGTTCATCTTGGCTTCGTTGACTTGAAGGTTTGCCAAGGTTTCCCTGTATTCCGAAATTTTTTCGTTGAGGCTTTCGTTCTCTTTTTTAAGCTCGTCGATGCGTTTGTTCAACTCGCCGACTTGCGCCAAGTTTTCCTGAACCTTTTGGTCAACGCCGCGCTTTTTAGTGATGATGCCTTCCGGGCTAAGGAACTCGCCGATAAACTGGGGCGAGGCCTTTATGTAAGCGTCAAGCGCGGTTTGAAGTGTTTGAAGCATTTCGAGCGCGTCGCCAAATGCGGCGGCGGACTCGCTGGCTATTTTGTTTCCGTCAGAAGTGGCGCCGGTTTTTACCGCGTCGTCAAAAATGTTCTTGCGGCCCTGAACAAAGATCTTAAGCTTTCCCAAAGTGTCGTCAAGCTCTTGCTTTGCCTGGCTCATCGCGTTCTGGGAATAGCCGGCAGACTTAAGCTTTGCGTCAAGCTCGGTCACGATGTCTTCTGTAATCGCGGTAAGCTCTTTTTGCAAGTTGGCGCGCGCAAGCTCAAGGTCTTCGATCATCTCTTGCTTTTCGCTTGCCATCGCGTCGTTGTCGCTGATCCTCTTTGAAGCGTTGGTGATGTTCTGGCCAAAGGAGTCGATGTTCTGCTTGATGTCGGCAAGCTGCTTTTCTTTTTCGTGCATCGCGCTTTCGGCTTCGTCAAGCTCTTCGTTGATGCTGTCGATTCGCTCTTGGATCGCTTTTCTGTGGTTTTCTATTTGAGCGATCTTTTCGTTGATTTCTGTCTGGCGGCTGTTGAACTGTTTTTGCAGCTCCAACTTACCGTTCTTTTCGCCCTGAATCTTGATCAACTCTTGCGTTCCTTCGGCGACTTGGTCCTGAAGGCTCTTGATTTTGTCGGTGTTCTCGGTAAGGGCGCTGTTAATCGCGTAGATTTCCGCGCGGATGTCCTCGCGCTTTTTTTCTATTTCTTTCTTTGTGTTTTCGTTGCGGCTCTGCTGTTCCACAAAGCCTTTCAATTTTAAAAGCTGAATGTCAAGCTGCAAGTCAAAGACTTCTTCCTTGACCTTGCGGTATTTTTTTGTCTTTTCGGACTGAACTTTGAGCGTTTCGTAGCTGCGCTTGATTTCGGCAAGGGCGACTTCGATTTGAGTCAAGTTGGCCTTTGTCTTTTCCAATTCGCGCTCGGCTTCGGCGCATTCCGCCTTGGAACGGCTGATTCCCGCGGCCTCTTCAAAAAGGTAGCGGCGGTCTTCCGGCTTGCTGGAAAGGATTTGGTCGATTTTTCCCTGTTCCATTACGGAATAGGCGGCCTTTCCTACGCCGGTGTCCATAAAAAGCTTTCGGATTTCGGTCGGGCCGACTTGCTCATTGTTGATAAAGTACTGGCTTTCGCCGGAACGGAAGAGGCGGCGCTTGATCGCTATTTCTGAGTCGGGGCGGGGGAGGAGCGAGTTTTCGTTAAGGATTGTAAGGGTAACTTCGGCCAAGTTGAGGGCCGGACGGGTTTCGGTTCCGTTAAAAATTACGCCTTCCATTGTGGCCGCGCGCAAATTTTTGGACTTGTTCTCCGCGAGAACCCATTTCATCGCGTCAACTACATTGCTTTTTCCGCAGCCGTTGGGGCCCAAAAGCGCGGTGATTCCGTCCGCAAAGTCGATGTGAGTGCGGTCGGCGAACGATTTAAAACCAAATATGTCAAGACTTTTTAAAAACACGTCAATGCCACCCTAAAAATAGTCCCATCATTCTATCATAAGCGGCGAATTTATTCAAGGCTCGCTTGCGCCGGGTCGCAAATCTTTCCTTTATATAGCGCTTTTGGATGGACGATAATCTTAAGCTTTTTTTCAAGCGCGGCCAGTTTGCGGAGCTCCCATTCGTCGCCAACGACGATATTTACGCCGTTTTTGCCTGCTCGGGCGGTGCGGCCGGAACGGTGGACAAAAAAGTCCTCGTCCGGCGGAAAGTCGCATTGAATCACGCAGTCAATGTCCGGGATGTCCAGGCCGCGGCTGGAAAGGTCGCTGGTAATCAATACAGGGCATTTTCCGCTCTTAAAATGGGCCAAAACCGCTTGGCGCTCTTGGTTCTTTATTTTTGCGGTAAGCGCGGCGCAGTCGATTTTCTTAAATTTTAGCTTTTGGTAAATGTTTTCCACTTGGTCGGCCCGGCTTGTAAAGACAAGCGCCTTTTTTGGCTGCATCGCCCTTAAAAGCGAGCGGACAAAGTCGATTTTGTCCCGCCGTTCGGCAAAAAAGGCCCAATGCTCGATTTTTTCGCGCAAAACGTCTTCCAGCGGCAAAAGAATCGTCTCAAATTCCGCCGCCGGCCTGACGGCTGTCAAAAAGTCCTGGGTTTTCTTTGTGATTGTGGCGCTGCAAGCGATCGCCTGAACGTTTTGGCCAAAAAGGTCCAGCAATTCCTGGCATTCGTCGCGGATTTCCTTTGAGGCAAGCCGGTCGGCCTCGTCAAGGACCACGGCGGCGGCGTTTTCTATTTTAAGCTTCTTTAATCGGCAAAGCTCAAGCAAGCGGCTTACGGTTCCAACGACAATCGCGGGCCTTTCCTTTAGGGCGTCGATTTGCCTTTTTAGCGGGGCTCCCCCGATAAAAAGGCCGCATTTAAGGTCTGTCACGCTAGCCGCCGCCTGTTTTAGTTGGGAAGCCAGTTCAAAGGTTGGCGAGACGATCACTAGGCGGACGGCCTTTGTCGGATTGGGCTCGGCTTGAATCTTTTGCAAAAGGGGCAGCAAAAAGGCGAAGGTTTTTCCGCTTCCTGTGGCCGACTGAAAAATCACGTCTTTTCCAGCCAAAATTTCCGGAATCACTTTCTTTTGAACCGGCGTCGGCTCAGTGATTCCCAGAGCGGCCAATTTTCCTGCAAGGCCGCCGTCAATTCCCAATTCAGTAAATCCGCTCATGCCGCATACTGTAGCATAAACGCGCAAAAAATGCTACTATAGAGAAATGAAGATCGCAATTGACACATTCGCCTGCGACAGCGGAAAAAGCGGCTTTGGCTCTTACTTGACGGGGCTGACAGCAAACCTTCCAGCGCAAGAAGGCGTGGAATACATGCTTTTTGGCGCGCCGCTGGACAGATATACATATTCCAACGACATTCCCTTTTGCGAGGTTCATTGCGGAGAGTCGATGAACGCGCAAAGGTGGTGGCACAACGTTTCTTCCGCCCGCTTTTACAAAAAGAACAAGGTCGGAGCGGTGTTGTACCCGGCTGCCACTCGGCTTTTGCCCGGCCGCTTTCCGCTTCCAAGCGTGGCGGTCTTGCACGATTCCCTAAGCAAAATTTTGGCCAAGTCGCGCTTTTCGCACCGTCTGGCCTTGCGGGGCTTTGAACGCGTTCAAAAAATCATCGTTCCCACAAACTTTATAAAAAACGATTTGCTCGGCCTTGGCTTTGACGGAAAAAAGATCGCGGTCGTCCGCCACGGAATCGACCACAACCTTTTTTACCAGCGGCCCTTGGAAGACCAAGATACGCTTAACGTAAAGCCCTTTGCTATAAAGCGGCCTTACATCATTTACGCGTCCAGCATTACCAGCGCCGGAAAAAAACACATAGAGTTGATAAAGGCCTTTGAGATTTTTAAAAAGAAAACGGAGTCTCCGCACCGCTTGGTTTTGGCCGGCGCCGAAAACGCTTGGGGCGAGCAAGTCCACAAGGCCGCCTTTGAGTCTCCGTATTCGTCGGACATTTTTTTGACGGGCTTTTTCCCGCGCGAGGGCTTTCCGCTTTTGTGCGCGGGAGCGGACGCTTGCGTCTTTCCGTCGGTCCAGGAGGGAGTGGGTCTTCCGGTTGTCGAGGCGATGGCGTCCGGCGTTCCGGTTGCCGCGTCCAATTCAGGCGCCTTGCCCGAAATCTGCGCCGGAAAAGCCGTCTTGTTTGACAGCGACAATCTGGAAGAAATGGCGGCCGCGATAGAGACCGTAGCGACCGACAAAAAGGCCCGGTCAAAGATGATTGCCGAAGGAATCGCCTGGAGCAAAAAATTCAATTGGCAGGAATGCGCCGCAAAAACCGTCGAGCTTTTAAAAGAGGCGGCGGAACAAAAGTAACGGCAAAAAAAATCCGCGCGGTTTGCGCGGATTTTTTTTACGCCTAGGCGGTTTGTTTTACCACAAGGCTTTCGGGCTTTGGAATCTTTTTGTTTTCCACAAAGTCCTTTGTGATTTCAAGCTCTTTCTTTCCGGGAACGCTCGGAAGCTCGTACATCAAGTCCAAAAGCATTTTCTCGACAATCGCTCGCAAACCGCGCGCTCCGGTCTTTTGCTTTATGGCAGTGTCGGCAATCGCTCCGATCGCCTCTTCGTTAAAGGTCAGGGCAACGTCGTCAACGGCGAACGAAGCTTGGAACTGCTTTGTGATCGCGTTCTTGGGCTGGGTAAGGATGGCAACCAAGTCGTCGCGGGTCAAAGCCTTGAGCGCGACTGTAATCGGCATACGGCCGATCAATTCCGGTATCAAACCAAACTTCACAAGGTCGTCGGGCGTCACTTGGTTCAAAAGCTGCATGCGCTCCTCGTCGCTCATTGTGGCGACGTTTGAGCCAAAGCCCAAAGAGTGCTCCGCCGTTCTCTGCTCGATGATTTTGTCAAGGCCGACAAAAGCGCCGCCCAAGATGAACAAAATGTTTGTCGTGTCAATCTCAAGCATTTCCTGGTTGGGATGCTTTCTTCCTCCCTGCGGCGGAACGGAAGCCTTTGTTCCTTCGATGATTTTAAGAAGCGCCTGCTGAACGCCTTCGCCCGAAACGTCTCGGGTGATCGAAGTGTTCTCGCTTTTGCGCGCGATTTTGTCAATCTCGTCAATGAATATGATTCCGCGCTCGGCGGCGGCGATGTTTCCGTCGGCGGCGTTGATAAGCTTAAGCAAAACGTTCTCAACGTCTTCGCCAACGTAGCCGGCTTCGGTCAAGGTTGTCGCGTCGGCGATGGCAAAGGGAACTTTTAGCTTTTGGGCCAAAGTGCGGGCCAGCAAAGTCTTTCCAGAGCCTGTCGGTCCAATCAAGAGAATGTTTGACTTTTCGATTTTAACTTCGTTTTGCGCTTCGGGCTGGCCCATCAAGGACATTCGCTTGTAGTGGTTGTATACCGCGACGCTCAAAGCCTTTTTGGCGTAGTCCTGGCCCACGACGTATTGGTCAAGGTATTCTTTGAATTCCTTGGGGCTGGGAACCTTGCTCATTTCTATTTGGTCAACGCCGCTGTCTTCTTCGGCCAAGACCCTGGAGCAAAGCTCGGCGCACTCGCGGCAGATGAAGATTTCGCCTATTTTGCTGGCGGCAAGCTTTCTGTCTGTGTCGGCGGGGCGGCCGCAAAAGGCGCAAAAGTTGTTGTTGGAATTGCGGAACAAGCTCATTTGCGGGCCTCCATTACTTGGTCGATCACGCCGTATTCAAGCGCGTCTTTGGCCGACATGTAAAAGTCGCGCTCCATGTCCTTGGCGATTGTCTTTTCTGTCTGGCCTGTGGCTTTTGCCAAATACTGGATTGAAAGCTGCTTTAGGCGGATGATTTCCTTTGCCTGGATCGCGATGTCGCTTTCCTGTCCGCCAACGCCTCCGCGCGGCTGGTGGATCATGACTCGGCTTGACGGAAGCGCGATGCGCTTTCCCTTTGTTCCGCCGGCGAGCAAAATCGCCGCCATGCTGGCCGCCTGTCCCAAGCAAATCGTCTGGATGGGGCAGTGGACGTACTGCATAGTGTCGTAAATCGCAAGGCCGGCCGTTACCGATCCGCCGGGCGAGTTGATGTACATGTTGATGTCTTTGTCGGGATTCTCCGATTCCAAGAAAAGAAGCTGGGCTACGACCAAGTCGGCCGTGGCGTCGTTGATCTCTCCGTCAACAAAAACGATTCGGTCCTTTAAAAGGCGCGAAAAGATATCGTAAGAGCGTTCCCCGTTTCCTGTTCGTTCTATTACATAGGGAACCAATGTGTTCATTTTTTCGTTCATAATTATAATATAGCGATTATTCCTCAAATCGTCTAGGGTTTGCAAAAAAAAGGCGGCAAAAAGCGTTTTTTAGCCTCTTGCCGCTCCTTTTTTTCCTTTAACAAGGCTTAGTTCTGCTTGAACAAGTCGGCAAAGTCAATTTTGTCGCCCTTTGAAACCTTGACTTCCTTGTAGAGCTCGTCGTAAAGCTTTTGCTCCTTAACGTCGTCAATAAGGTATTCCTTTGAGCGGGGGTCTTCGTAGTGCTTTTTGACTTCTTCTACGGAAGCGTTGCTCTGCTCGGCGATTTCTTTGTATTTTGCTTCGATTTCTTCGGGTGTTACCGAAATGTTCTTCTCGCGGATAAGCTCGTCAACGATGATGCGGCTTTTGAGCATCTTTTCTGAGTCGCCTGTCCACTGCTTTAGCATCTCTTCCTTTGACTGGCCGCTGGCGGCGATCAATTTTTCAAGCTGCTCGGGGCTTGTCTGGAACTGCTTGGCCATCATGTCCCAGCGGGCGTTGATTTCTGTGTCAAGCATGCTCTGGGGAAGCTCAAAGGGGTTCTTTTCGATAAGCTGGGTGAGCAAGTCGTTGTTCTTCATTTCGCGGACGCGGCGGTCGGCGGCGCTCTTCATGTTGATTTCCAAGTCTTTCTTGAGGTCGTCCAAAGTCTTGAACTTTTCGCTGACGTCTTGGGCCAAGTCGTCGTCAAGGGCGGGAAGATTCTTGATCTTTACGGCCTTGAGAGTGGCGCGGCCTTTTTTGTCTTTCTTTCCGACTTCCTTTGTCTCGCCTTTTTTCATTCCGACAACGTCGTCAGAAATATTGTAGGCGTCCGCGTCGCCGATTGTGAAAACGTATCCGTCGCGCTTTGTTCCGGCGACTTCGTTTCCGTCTTTGTCCAACTCAACGTAGTCAACCGTTACGATGTCTCCCTTTTGGGCAGCCTGGTCGTCGGCGCGGTCTGTGATTGTGGCGTTGCGCTCCTGGATGGCCTTAAGCTCGTTCTGGAGCTCCTTGTCGCCGATGTTTACCTGCGGCTCCTTTACGTTGATGCCGCCAAAGTTCTTTACCTGAACCTTGGGGAAAACGTCGTACTTTACTGTGTAAGTCAAGTCCTTGTCCAAGTCCAAGGCCGGAGTTCCTTCCAATACCGGCTGAGAGTAGGGAAGAGGCCTGTTGTCCTTTTCCGCCTCGTCCTGGAAGATTTCGTTCAAAGAGCTGTCGATGATTTCTCCCAAAGCGTCGGCCTTGAGCGCCTCGCCGTACTTCTTTTCCAATACGTTGGCGGGAACGTGGCCCTTGCGGAAGCCGGGAATCTGAATTTCTTTGGCGATTTTTGCCAAGGCGTCCTTGTATGACTTAGCCACGTCGTCCTTTCCGATTGTGACTGTAAGCTTTACTGACGATTTTTCCTGCGGAACGAATTCTTTCTTCAACTGCATTTTTTGCCTCGCTAAAATGATTTTTTAGAAAAAAAAGCGGTCGGGAAAAGTTTCCAGACCGCCAAATTTTAGAGCGGAAAACGGGAGTTGGACCCGCGACATCCACCTTGGCAAGGTGGCGCTCTACCACTGAGCTATTTCCGCAAGGTTTTTGGCCTATAGGCCTAGAGCGGAAAACGGGAGTTGGACCCGCGACATCCACCTTGGCAAGGTGGCGCTCTACCACTGAGCTATTTCCGCATATGCGAGAGGAGGGACTTGAACCCTCACGCCTAGGGCACTAGATCCTAAGTCTAGCGTGTCTGCCATTTCACCACTCTCGCAGGCACTGGCATCACCGCAAGGCGATTTCAAACAATATTATAGGAAATGGAAAGTTTTGTCAAGCGCATGGCGGTCTTTTTTTGCGCTTGTTGCGTAAGTGGAAATTATTGACGTTTGCGCCTTCGGCGCATAGGCATCAAGCGCTTGGCGGTCTTTTTTTGCGCTTGTTTCAAAACTCAATACAAAAAAAATCGCCTTCCGTTTGGAAGGCGATTTGGGATGAGCCATGCCGGCTTCGAACCAGCGACCCACAGATTAAGAGTCTGTTGCTCTACCAGCTGAGCTAATGGCCCATGTTTTTTGCGTCCGACAGGATTCGAACCTGCTACCACCGGATTCGAAGTCCGGGACTCTATCCAGATGAGCTACGGACGCGCTACCCGGCGACAACATCATCCTGTGGATTGGGTGCCTGGTGGGGATTGAACCCACGACAACCAGATCCACAATCTGGCGCTCTACCACTGAACTACAGGCACCAAGTTATCGACGTAAAATGATAGTATCAAATTTCGCTCATATTTGTCAATAGGTCGGCCCGCTTTTTTTTGCAATTTTTTTTCCTAAACTTTATTTTTTAAATTCCGAAATTCATAGGGAATAGCCGCGTCTGGCGGCGATGACGGAGGTCTTTATGGCAAAAAAAGTTCAGGTTATGGATATTTTGGAAAAGGAGAACGACACTCTTGACAGATTGTTGGACTGCCAGTCAAGCGTCCACGTCGCGGTAAAGACTCGCAATTGGATTGGCCTTGAAGAAGACATGGAAAAAATCCGCCAGCTTTCGTTGGAATTTTCCGCCTTGGAGGAGGAGCGCGAAAAGATTTGCGATCCCGAAATCAGCGGCGAAGAAAAGGCCATGATGCTCAAGCTTCACGCCAAGCTCCTCAAGTCAAAGATTGAAAACCAGATTTTGAACAAATATATAGAAACAAGCCGCTCTTTTGTTCAGGGCATTTTGGAGAACGCCGTTCCCCAGCGCCGAAACATCATCTACTCGCGCAACGGAAAGGTTCTTAAGCGCGAGCCCGAAAGCGTGGTCTTGAATCGTATCTTCTAAGGAGTTGTAAATTATGTCTACATTTGCAGGAATAGAAATCGGAAAGCGCAGCCTTAACGCGCATCAAACTTCAATCACAACCGCCGGCCACAACATCACAAACGCCAACACAGAAGGCTACTCGCGCCAGCGCGTTCAGCTAAAATCTTTTGACCCCATTTACAGGCCCGACCTTAGCCGCGCCGAAGTTCCCGGCCAAATCGGCCAGGGCATGGAAGCGGAAAGCATCACCCGCGTCCGCGACGAAATGCTTGACCTTCGCATCGTGGCCCAAAGCAACGAGGAGTCTTATTGGGACACCCGCAGCAAGTACTACACGATGTTGGAGCAAATCTACAACGAGCCCGACGACGTTTCTGTCCGCACTACAATGGACAAGTTTTGGGAGTCTTGGCAGGAACTTTCGCTCAACCCGGAAAGCCAGGCGCACCGCGAAGCCGTTGTCTCTCGCGGCCAGTCGCTTGTAAACTCAATCCAAAACCGCGACAAGGCCTTGACCGGAATCGGAAACCTTTTGAACAGCGACATCGAATCCAACGTCGAGCAGCTTAACGACATCGCAAACCAAATCGCCGCGCTTTCCACCGAAATCGTTCGCTCAAAGGCTATGGGCGACAATCCCAACGACTTGCTTGACAGGCGCGACGCGCTCGTCGAAAAGCTTTCAAAGATCGCAAACATCACAAGCGACCAGCGCGACAGCGACGAGTTTATGGTTCACATCGACGGCCACATTTTGGTTCAGGGCGGAATCGCCCGCAACTTTGACGTTGAGTCAGTCGTTGACAATTACGGATACTCGCGCGTCGTATGGGCCGACACCCGCAACGAAGCGGTTGTAAAGGGCGGCTCTTTGGGCGCCTTGATTGAGCTCCGTGACGTTGACGTTCGCAACGAAATCCAGTCCTTGAACACAATGACGATGAACTTTACAGACTTGGTCAACGACGTTCACCGCAACGCGGTGGGCGCCAACAAGACGACCGGCCTTGACTTTTTTGTAAGCCGCCCATTTGTCGAGAACACAAACGGAAACTACGACTCTGACGGAGACGGCGTTGAGGACAAGACTTACGCCTTCCGCTTTACGGGAACCAACGCGCTTGACGCTCAGGAGCAAATCGGAATCGAAGGCGTCATGACTTTGGCCGGCCACACTGGAACGATCCAAGTCGCCTACCATCCGACGGACCGCGTCGAGGACGTAGTCAACCGCATCAACGATTCCAACGGCGAAGTAAAGGCCTACCTTGACCGCAACAACAATTTGGTCCTTAAGGCCACTACAAGCCAAGCGATAGAGAACCCGGATTTCGTCATCCGCCACGTGGAAGACTCTGGCCACTTCTTGGTAGGCTACGCCGGAATCCTTTCTGCAAGCGGCGAAGAAGGAGCCTACGATTGGAACGGAGCCGACGCGGTCAACGCTCTTAAGGGCGCCGACGGAAACGGAAGCCGCGCGCAGTTTGCCGTCGCTCCCTACACAAATCCGTCAACTTACATAGAAATCAACGGCGTGATCAAAAACGACGTCATGAACGTAGCCTCGGCCTATGCCGACCGCGACAATCGCGCGATGAGCGGAGACGGAAACGCCGCCGCCGAAATCGCCAGCATCCGCAACACAAAGGTTATGATCGGCCGCGAGCGCACGCTTGACGACTACTTTGCCGACTCGGTTACAAACGTTGGCCTTATGGGAGAGCAGGCCGAGACAAACCTTATGAGCCAGCATGCGATTATGGACGACCTTCGCGGCCTCCGCGACTCTATCAGCGGAGTCAACATCGACGAAGAGTTGGCCGACATTATGAAGTTCCAGCACGGCTACAACGCCGCCGCCAAGTTTGTGACTGTCATCGACGAGATGATCGACACGGTGATTAACCGCCTTGGAGTATAAGGAGTAGGATATGAGAAGAATCAGTTCAGGAATGAATGACACAGACGTTCAGTCTAGATTGAGAATACAGGAGTTCAAGCTTAACAAGGCCAACAACCAGTTGGGAAGCCAGCGCCGCATCCAGGAATTGCGCGACGACCCGATCGCCGCCGGCCACTTGGTCCGCTACCAGTCTTTTGCGGGCCGCGTAAAGCAGTTTGAGGAAAACGCGCAAACCTTGACCGAACGCTTTACCGTTCGTGAAGGCTACATGAACGACTCTTTGCAAATCATGCAGCGCGTGCGCGAGCTTGCCGTCCAGGGCGCTCATGGAACATACACTAAAGAAGACCTTCAGAATATGGCCGGCGAGGTTGACCAGCTTTTGCGCCAAATGATCCAAAACGCCAACGCAGTCGACCAAGACGGAAACGCGCTCTTTGCCGGAACCAACACAAAGGTAACCGCCTTTGAAGTTGAGATGGGAAACGTGGAAGGCTCCGGCGTTCCGATGATTCAGGAAGTCATTTACAACGGAAACGTCGCCTCCAATAACGTTGAGGTTGACGAAGGCCAATACCTTGAGGTAAACAATTCGGGTAACCGAACTTTCTGGGCCGACAGGCAGACTTTGACAAGCGGCCGCGACACGACAAACTGGGTTGCCCAAAACGACTCAATCATTTCTGTTGACGGAAAGGAAATTCAAGTTTCGGCCGGCGACAACATCTATGCCGTAATCGCAAAGATTAACAATTCCGACGCCGCTGTAAAGGCAAGCCTTGACCCGATCACTCGCGGCCTTCACTTGCAGACAACCGACGCCCGCCAGCTTTGGCTTAGGGACGAGGAGGGCAGCGTTCTTACAGACCTTGGCGTAATTAGCGGAACGGAACAGAGACCGCCCTACAACTACGCAACAGGAACCCGCGTCTCAGGCGGAAGCATGTTCGACAGCGTAATCGCCTTGCGAAACGCGATGCTCAAGGGCGACCAAGAGGCTATCGGAAGCCGCGTTTTGGGAAGCCTTGACTCAGGCCTTGGAAACCTTGTGACCCGCATCGCCGAGAACGGTTCCAACTACGAAAGGGCCTCGCTCAACGTGACCCGCAACTCGCAGACCGCGCTCAACGTAACGCAGATGATCGCCACCGAGGGCGACTTGGACTTTACAAAGGCCGTCACCGACATGAAGATGATGGACTACGTTCACCAAGCCTCTCTTAGCGTAGCCGGAAAAATGTACTCAAGCAGCTTGCTAAACTATATGCGCTAATTTAGGAGTTTTTTAACATGGACGTTAGGACTAAAATCGGAACGACAGTTCAAATTCAAGACAAGGATATTTTGGAAATCCCCGAAGGCCTTTTTGGATTTGAGGAATACAAGAAATACGCGATATACGAAAGCGAATACGCGCCCTTTATGTGGATGCAGTCGATGGAAGAGCCAAGCCTGGCTTTTTTGATCGTCGATCCATTTTTGGTCGCGGACGACTACGAGCTTGACGTTGACGACAAGGCATTGGCAAAGATTGGAATCACCAATCCCGCCGAAGTTTGCGTTATGGCGATTGTTACGATTCCTGCCGGAGGAACGCCGGTCACCGCCAATTTGCAAGGCCCGCTTGTCATCAACAGAACCAACAACCAGTGCATGCAAGTGATTTTGGGAAGCAACAAGTGGACCACAAAGCATGACATAATGAAGGCGCTCAAGGCCAAAGACGCGCGGGGAGAGGCTTAATGCTAATCCTTTCCAGAAAAACCGACGAAAAAATCAAGATTGGCGAGGACATCACCCTTACCATAATCGAAATTCGCGGCGACCAAGTCAAGATTGGCGTTGAGGCTCCCAAAAACGTAAAGGTTTTTAGGCAAGAAGTCTTTAACGCGATTAAGAACGAAAACAAGTCGGCCGCCGAAATCCCCAACGTTTCGGGCATCGACGCGATCACAAAGCTTCTTAAAAAGTAGCTGTAAACTTGCGCTGGCAATCGCGGCTCGCGACGCAAAACCCGCCATTCGGCGGGTTTTTTCTTTTTTTTAAATTTTTTTCAAAATTCTTTAAAAAAAAGCCAAACTCTCATCAACTATTTATATGATATAGGTGTGAGGAATTTAAAAAGCAAAGGGCGTTTTGGCAAAAACAGGTTTTTCTTGTCAGCTTTGGTTGGCGTAAATCGGTGCCTCCGATGTGGTTTGTTTTCTCCTTATATTCTTCCCTTATGTCCAAAATGCGCCCTTGAGCTTCAGAATTTCGTCCCGCTAAATTCTCCCCAGCGGTGTTCCAAATGCGGAAAACTCCTAGTTTCCGAAAAGGAAATTTGCATGGAATGCCGGGAACGCGAAGGAGAAAGCAGTTTGGACGCGCTTTTTCCCATCCACAGCTATCGGCAGTGGAAAAAGGAATTGGCGTTCACGTGGAAGTCGGAAGGGCAGAGGAGGCTTTCTCCTCTGCTTGCCCGGCTTCTTTTTAAGGCTTTGAAAGAGCTGGGCCTGGAAAAAACGCCCCTGGTTCCCGTGCCGCCGCGACCGGGCAAAATAAAGGAAAAAGGCTGGGACCAAGTTGACGAATTGGCCTGTATTTTGGAAAAAAAGCGCGGAATTTTGGTCCACAGGGACATTTTGGAGCGAAAAAGCGGCGGCCAGCAAAAAAAACTGGGACGTGACGAACGATTGGGAGCGGCGGGGGCGGTTTACGATTTGCGGCCTGATTTTAGGGCTTTGACGGACATAGGCGCGATCCCGGCCGAAGTCGTTCTTTTGGACGACATTGTGACGACCGGGGCCACTATGGAAAAGTGCGCCTGGCTTTTAAAGGCCGCCGGCGTCCAAAAAGTCACCGGCCTGGCGCTTTTTAGGGTAGGATAGCGTTTATTTTTATCTTGCATTTTTTGGCAAAGCGCTTTATAATAGAAAGACGTAATTGGAGGATTTATGGCCGGCGAAGAACAATATCAGCTTGTTACATTCCAACTTGGCGAAGAATTATATGGCGTTAACATTATGGACGTTAAGGAAATTGTAAAGACGCAGCCTGTGCGCCCTTTGCCCAACGCTCCATATTATGTAGAAGGCATTTTTAACCTTAGAAAGGAAATCATTCCTATTATCAACTTGCACAAAAGATTCCGCCTTAAGAAGGCTGTTTTGGAAGACGGCGAGGATGAGGGCGGATTTGTCATTTTGAACATTGACGGAAACCGCATCGCGATCATCATCGACCGCGTTGCCCGCGTCGTTCCCGTTGCCGGAAGCGACATCAAGGCTCCGCCGCAGATGTTCAGCGGAATCGGTTCCGAATACATTCAGGGCGTAATCCAAAAGGACCCCAACGCTCCTTACTTGATTATGCTCGACATTCGCAGGCTCTTTAACGCAAAAGAATTGCAAAAAATTATTGAAGTAAAACAATGATCCAAACATTCAGCTCAACCATTCGCCGCAAAGAAATGGACGCGGTATTGACTTGCATGGTCGATGAAAGAATCGGCCCCGGCGAGTTGAACGCGCGCCTGATTCAGACGGCAAAAGAATTTTTTTCATGCGCTGGAGCGGTCGCATTGCGCACTCCCGCCGCCGCCCTTAAGTACGCCCTTAAAGCTCTAAGCTTGGAGGCGGGTAGCGGCGTCATGCTCAGCGCTTTGGCTCCCCTGTGGCAATACGCCGTGGTGGAGGAATTGGGCTTTAAGCCCGTAGTCTTGGACGTTCAAACAGAAAGCGCCCAAATCACTTCCGAGATAGTTTCGCAGGGAATTCAAAGCGGCGGCCGCGCCCTTGTGTTGCGCGAAAGCCTTGGAATCCTTCCTGACTTTGAAGGCATCTTGGCCTTGGGCATCCCTGTGATAGAAGACATAAGCCAAAGCGCCGGCGGCCTCGTTCCCGAAGCGGCGCAAGGCGAAGAAGCTGCAAAAGCCGCTCCCTCAAGCGAAGAGGAAGGCGACGCCGTCAAGACGGAAGTTAAGGGAAAAAAGGCCGGCTCTTTTGGCATTTACGCTATTTGCTCTCTTGAAGAGCAGGACGTCATCACCGCTGGAGGCGGAGCCTTGTTGATGGCCGCCGGCCGCCGCGATTGGCCCGTCCTAAAATCTTTGGCCGAAGGCATTCCTTCGATCGAAATGCTTCCCGACATTAACGCGGCGCTTGCCACGGTTCAGATAAAGGAATTTGCGCGCAACGAAGCCAAGCGCAAGGAAATATACGCGCTTTACAACCGTTCCATCATGTCTGGCAAAAACAAGGGCTTTGTCCGCGACGTTGAATTGAACTCCACAATTTGGTCTTTCCCGATCGCCCTCAACAGCGGATTCAAGGACGTAAAGGCTTACGCGCAAAAAAAGGACATTGAAGTTCGTTTGGCTTTTGAAGACTCAATCATCGCGGCCAAGGAAGATGAGTTGGGCGCGGCGTGCAAAAACGCCAAGGCCCTTGCCTTGAGAAGCGCCGTCTTCCCCTTGTATCCGCGCCTGAACAGAAGCCAAATCGAGAAGATTTCAAAAGTTTTGGTAACTCTTCCGTAATGAAAAATTGCCTTATTGTCGTAAACACTGATAAGCCCAAGTCCGAGCTGCTCGGAATCGAGACCGCCAACTTTCTAAAGTTGCGCGGCGTCGAATACACTTTCTTGGACTTTAACGGCAATGAGCAAGACTGCGATTGGAAATCCTTTGACTTTGTGATTACCCTTGGCGGAGACGGAACCGTTCTCTTTGCGGCCAGGGGAGCGGCAAAACATTCCATTCCCGTCTTTCCTGTAAACCTTGGCGAGTTTGGCTTTATCGCGGGCGTTCAGCCTGACGAGTGGGAAAAGTACCTTGACTTGTTTTTGCAAGGAAAGCTTAAGACTGTTTTGCGAACGATGCTTAGCGCCCAAGTGATTCGCGGCGGAAAAATCGTTGAAAGCCACCAAGCCCTAAACGACATCGTCGTAAGCGCCAAGAGCGCGGCGCAAACTATTTCTATGGACGTAAGCGTAAACGAGACGACGCTTGGCCACTTTAAGGCGGACGGCGCGATCGTTTCTAGCCCTACAGGCAGCACCGCTTATTCGGCCAGCGCCGGCGGCCCGATTGTAGGTCCGGACTTGGACGCGCTTGTCTTGACGCCGCTCAATCCCTTTTCTTTGAGCGCTAGGCCGATCGTTTTTTCGACTAGGGCGCTTTTGCAAATCAAGTTGATTCCGTCCAGAAACCGCGACGCGATTCTTACGGTTGACGGACAAAAACCGATTGACTTAAAGGACAACGACATAATTCAAATTAAAAAATCGGAGCATGACGCGATTTTGGCAGGAACTTCCGTAGAAAAATTTTATAACGCGCTCCGCAACAAGTTGAACTGGTCCGGCGGACCAAACGGAGGCTCTAATGCTTGAATCTTTAAAGATAAAAGACTTTGCGCTGATCGACTCTTCCAGCGTTGAATTTTCAAAGGGCTTTAGCGTTCTTTCGGGCGAGACAGGCGCGGGAAAATCCATCCTTATCGGAGCGATTTCCTTTTTGCTTGGCGGAAAGGCCGGAGCGGAATCAATTCGCGCGGGCTGTCAAGAAGCCAGCGTTAGCGGCGTGTTCACGATTCCCGCAAAGACGGCGGCCGACCGAGACCTTTCCATGGACGCGGAGGAGGAACCGCTTAGCGCCCGCGAATGGCTTAGCCAGCGCGGAATCGAAGACGAGGACGGCCAGATCATTTTGCGCCGAGTCGTCAGGGCCGGCGGAAAAAGCGGCGCTTGGATTCAAGGAACTCCCGTTCCGCGCGCGGACTTGGTAAAGTTCAGCGAATTTTTGATTGACATACACGGCCAGCACGAGCACCAGTCCCTGATGCGCGTGGCCGAACACAGAAAATTTTTGGACAGCTATTGCGGCATTGTCGAAGAAGTGGCCGCCTTTACAAAAATCTACGCCGCGCTTGTCGAAAAACGCGCCGCCTTGGCGTCCCTTAGCGCAAGCGGGGCTGAACGCGAGCGCAGAATCGACTACCTTAAGTTTTCTATCCAAGAAATCGAAGACGCAAAGCTCAAGGCCGGCGAGGACGAAGCTTTGTCCGCCGAAGAGTCCAAGCTTTTGAGCTTTGAAAAATTGTATTCCGAAGTCCAGGCCGTAAACGAAATATTTTCCGGCGAAGACGGCGGCATTGAGTCGCTTTTTAAGCGCGTAAGGTCTGCCAGCGAGCGGGCCGCCGCTTTGGACAAAAATTTGGAGGAGCTGGACGGCCGCATTCAAAACGCTTGGTACGAACTTTCGGACCTTAGCCAGTCCTTCCGCTCCTACCAAAATTCCTTGGTGTTCGACCCGGCCCGCTTGGAAGAAGTCCAAGGCCGCCTTGACGTAATCTACAAGCTTAAGAAAAAGTACGCGGCCAGCGTTGACAGCCCCTTGCAGGCCGTTTTTGAATACTTGTCCCAGGCCAAGGCCGAGCTTGAAACTTTGGATTCCTCCTCAATCAACAAGGAATCCTTGGAAAAGGAAATCGCCGCCTTGGAGCGCAAGGTTTACGAGGCCGCAAAGGCTATTTCGGCCAAAAGACAGGCCGGAGCCGCCAAAATGTCGGCCCAAGTCGAGGCGGTTTTGCAAAAACTTGGCATGGCCGGAACCAAATTTAGCGTGAACATCAGCCAAAAGGCCGGCGACGCGGTGGAGCAAAAGTGCGGCCCCTACGGAATGGACGACATAGAGTTCTTGATTAGCGCGAATCCCGGCTCGCCCATGGCAAGCCTTTCAAAAATAGCTTCCGGCGGCGAATTGAGCCGCGTAATGCTGGCCCTAAAGACGATTTTTGCCCAAAGCGACAAGGTTCCAACCCTGATTTTTGACGAAATCGACACCGGAATTGGCGGCGAAGTGGCCGTCGCGGTGGGCGAACATATGAAAAATTTGGCAAAAAATCGTCAAATTTTATGCATAACACATCTAGCGAGCATTGCGGTTTTTGCCGATAATCAAATAAGAATACAAAAGTCTGTTGAAGGCGGCATAATGAAAACTCGGGCGGCTCCTGTTCAGGGAGAAGAGCGAGTGGCTGAAATTGCCCGAATGCTATCTGGCGACCAGCAAAGCTCCGAATCTTTGGAGCACGCTAGGTCTATGTTGAAAAAGTACTCAAGCTTGTCGCAGTAAGACAGAACGGGAGCGCTAAATGGCAAAAATTACAAACGAAGACCGCGAGCTTTTTAAGAAAGAAGCAAAGCAGTACGAAGATTTAATTAAGGCCGAATTGGACAAAGAAAAAGAAATGCTCACAACTATGAAGGGCGACGCTGTCGGCGTGGAATACAAAAAGTTGATTCTCGCCGAGCAGATGATTTACATCGCCACTTTATACAACGCCATAAATTCCGCTTCCGTAAAGATTCTTGACGTAAAAAACAACGACGCTCTCAATGAAGGAAGAAAGATTCTTTACAAATCAATCATTTATTTGGAGGAAATCGTCACCAACATAATCAACGCCGCGCAAAGCGACGTAAGCGAAAAATTGGAGGCGGTCGCCAACACTCCGCTCGAAAAGCGCTACTTTTTGATCCGAAAGTTGGGCTTGGCGATTCAAATGATAATCGACGCCTTTGGCGACAACTCTAAATGGAAGTGGTCCTTTGTAGAATTGGAAGGCCGCTTTGCCGTCGTGGCCAAAAACTTTTACGACTTTAAGGAATACATCAAGGCTTACTTTGACCCCAACAATCCTGACAACGAAAATTCAATCCTTTACTTGCGCTTGATAAGAACCTTGCTTGACAAGTCGGCCAACGCCTACCGCGACAAGTACGAGCTTTCAAGCCGCCGCCTTGACGACATGAAAGCGGCGATCAACTTTTTGCTTGCCTTGCGCCGCGTTAGCGTGACTCTTGGCGAAAGCGAGACCGCCGAAGAACTAAAGAAAAAGGCGATGACCTGGAAAGAAAAAATGGAAGCCGACCAAAAGGCCGGAAAAAGCAACTAAAGCAAAAAAGCCGCGAATTGCTCGCGGCTTTTTTTGTTAGTTAAAAACATTCATTGAAAGAACGTGTGTCGGGCAGCCTTCGGCGCATTTTCCGCAAGCGTTGCACTTGGCGTAGTCGATTACAGGAATGCCCTTTACAAGAGTCAGCGCTCCCGCTTCGCAAGTTCTTTCGCACTTGCCGCACTTGATGCAGCCGTTCTTGCAGTTTTTCATAATCGAAGGCTTGTTGTCGCTGCGGTTTTGGCAAAGGGCGATCGGGCCTTTTGTCTCAACGTTGTAGAGCGAAATCAAATGTTTGGGGCAAGCCTTTACGCATGAGCCGCAGCCCGTGCAGTTTGCAAGGTCGATGTGGGGAAGTCCGTCTTCTCCGATAACGATTCCGCCAAATTCACAAGCGGCCGCGCAATCGCCAAAGCCGGCGCAGCCAAACGAGCAAAGTTTTGTTCCGTTTATCGCTTGGACCGCGGCGGCGCAAGTTTGGATTCCCTTGTATTGGCCCCTGGGCTTGGCGCATTCTTTTGTTCCGCGGCACATAAGGACGGCGGCCTTTTTTTCGGCCGTTACCGTAACGCCCAAAACTTTAGAAAGCTTTTCGGCGACTTCAGCGCCGCCGGCCGTGCAAAGGTTGGGGGCGACGGTTCCAGCGGCGACCGCTTTTGCGTAACCGTCGCAGCCTGCAAAGCCGCAGCCGCCGCAGTTGGCGCCCGGCAATTGCTCGCGCACGTCGATTTCTTTTTGGTTTACGGGAACCGCGAATATTTTTTTGAAGAGTCCCAGCAAAAGGCCAAGCAAAAAGGCTATCGCAAACGAGACCGCTATTGTAATTAAAATTGTGTTCATATCAACCCCTTAAATCCCATAAACGAAAGGGCCAAAAGCGACGTGGCCAAAAAGAGGCCGGAGTTTCCTTTTAGGAAGGCCGGCATGTTTGAGGTTCTAAGCCGCTCGCGGATTCCCGCCATGATTACCATCGAAAGCAAAAAGCCGCCGGCGCTTCCAAGCGCGTAAACGATTGACTGGCCGTAGTTGTAGTTTTTGCTGATGCAGTTGAGCGTGATTGCCAAAACCGCGCAGTTTGTCGTGATCAAGGCAAGGTAAACGCCCATCGCGCTGTACAAGGCGGGCGAAGATTTTTTAAGGTAGAACTCAACCAATTGAACAAGCGAGGCGATTACCAAGATGAAAATCAAGGTCTGCAAAAACTGCAGCTTAAGCGGAACCAACACGCAATAGTAAATCGGGTAGGTGGCCGCGGTTGCAAGCAAAATTACGAACGAAGTCGCGATTCCCATTCCGGCGGATTTGCTTGTGTCGCTTGTCATTCCCATAAAGGGACAGAGCGCCAAGTACTGGACCAAAATCACGTTGTCAACGAGCATGGCCTTTAAGAATATTTTAAGAAGTTCGTTCATTTTTTAGCTCCTTTGTTTTTCTTCATCTCTGAAAGTCCAAGCGTGATTGCGATCATAATTCCAAAGACAAAGAAGCCGCCCGGCGCTCCGCTAAAAAAGCCGATCGCGTTTTCTTCGGCAAAAACCGTGTGGCCAAAAATCTTTCCGCTTCCCAAAAGCTCGCGGATAAAGGAAATGGCGATCAAAACCCAAGTGTAGCCGATTCCCATTCCCAGCGCGTCCAAAATCGCAAGGCCCGTGTTGTTCTTTGACGAGAAGGCTTCGACGCGGCCCATGATGATGCAGTTTACAACAATCAACGGAATAAAGACGCCAAGCGAGTCGCTCAAAGCGGGAACGTAGGCTTGCAGCAAAAGCTGGACAATCGTCGTAAAGGCCGCGATTACGATGATGAAAATCGGCAACCTTATCGCCGACGGAATCAGCTTTCTAAAAAGGCTTATGATGATTTCGCTCATCAAGAGAACGAATGTCATGCTAAGGCCCATTCCCAAGCCGTTGAATACGCTTGTCGTTACGGCAAGCGACGAACAAAGTCCGATGGAAAGAACCAAAAGCGGGTTTTCTTTTACGATGCCGTTTGTAAAAATGTTCAAGGCTTTCATTTGTTTCCTCCCGCAAGATATTTTTTAACAGTCTCGGCCGCGTTTGAAATCAACTCTCCCATCGTGTTGGAAGTGATTGTCGCGCCGGAGATCGCCTCGTAGTCGTTTCCAAGAACAAGCGGCGCGCTTGCGTCAACTCCGGCAAACTGGCCGTAGAAGGTTGTTCCCTTGGAGTTTTTGTAATTGGGATCGGCGGCCTTTTGTCCAAAGCCCGGCGAGTCGGTCGTCTGCAAAATGTGGACGCCCGCGATTTTTAGGTCGCTTCCAAAGCCGGCCACAAGAGTCGTCGTATCGTAAGTGGGGCCGGAAGCCTTTACAGCGTAGCCGAACACTTGGCCGTCTTTTTTGGCCGAGTAGAACGACTCGATTGTCGCGCTTCCGCTTTGCTTGTCATAGGCGGCGATTTTTTCAAAGCCGTCCGCGTCAGGGAAAATCATCTTAAGCGCCTGGCTTTCTTTTTCCAACGCGCGCCTCTCAATTTCGGGAGCGGTCACGTTGTTCACCAAGGCAAGGGCAAAGCAAGCCGCCGCCGCGTAAAGGGCAAGGATTACGCCCAGCTTTAACGCTTCTTTCATTTGGCGCCTCCTTCTTTTTTATAGCCGTATTTTCGCGGCGTGATTTTGTTCAAGAAAGGCACGATTGAGTTCATGATCAAAATCGAGAACATTACGCCTTCCGGATATCCGCCAAACTTTCTTATAAGGAACGTTAGCAAGCCGCAGCCGGCGCCGAATATCATTCGTCCGGGAGCGGTTATCGGGCTTGTTACATAGTCGGTGGCCATAAAGACCGCTCCAAAGACCAAGCCGCCCGAAAGGACGTGGGCCAAAACGTCGCCGCCAGAAACGAACATCAAGAGCGCGAACGTTCCAACCATAAAGACCGGCGTTCTCCAGTCAACGAGCCTAGTCGAGATTAAGAAAAGCGCCGAAATCAAAATCAGCAAGATCGAAGACTCGCCGATACAGCCGGCCTGTCGTCCCAAGAACAAGGACAAGTAGTCGGGAGCGGAGGCGGCCGCAGCGTCGGCCTGCTTTAATGTAGAAAGAATTGTCGCCGAACTTGTCGCGTCGGGAAGGGGGCTGATCCAAGCGTTTCCCATCGCGGCCGGAAAGCTGGCCACCAAAAAGGCTCGGCCTGTCAAAGCCGGGTTCCAAACGTTTGAGCCAAGGCCGCCGAACAATTGCTTTGCGACGATGATGGCAAAGGCCGCTCCAAGAACGGTCTGCCAAATCGGAAGCGTCGGAGGCAAAACTAAGGCAAGCAAAAGGCCTGTTATCACGGCCGAGCCGTCGCCCGCGCTTTGTTTTTTTCCTGTAATCTTGTTGAACAAGAATTCGCAAACTACTGTGGTGGCTACGCTGGCCAAGATTGTGACCAAGGCCGGGATTCCAAAAAGAATCATGCCGTAAACCGCCTCGGGCAGCATGGACAAGACCACCAACCACATCACGTGGCGCGTTTTTAGTCCGCTGGAAATGTGCGGAGATGAAGAAAGCTGAATCATTTTGCGCCTCCGTTAGCGTTTTGAGCGGCGGCCTTTTCGGCGGCGATTCTCGCGCGCTCAAGATTTTTTCCTATTCTGATTGTCTGCACAAGGCGGACAGTGGCCGGACAAACGTAAGCGCAAGAGCCGCACTCGATGCAGTCCATCAAGCCGTATTTTTTGGCGGCCTTTAAGTCGTCCGCGTTTACCGAGCGGACAATCAAGGCCGGCGTCAATCTCATCGGACAAACGTGGACGCAGGCGCCGCAAGTCAAGCAGGGAGTGGAATCTTCTGTGTCGATTTCTTTTTCAGTAAGGAAGAGGACGCCGCTTGTTCCCTTTTGAACGGGAAAGGCCGCGCTCTGCATGGAAAAGCCCATCATCGGTCCGCCCGACAAAATCTTGGCAACCTTGTCTTCCTCAACTTCGATCGCGCCAGGAATCAAGTCGCTTACAAGCGTTCCGATCGGAACCAAAAGATTCTTTGGCTCTTTTACGCCAAGACCGCTAACGGTAAAGGCGCGCTCGATCAAGGGCTTTCCAAGACGGAAGGCGTCGCTGATCGCGCAAACCGTTCCGACGTTGCAGACAACGCAGCCCGCGCTTGCAGGTAGTCCGCCGGCCTTGACCTCGCGGCCTGTCACGGCGGTGATTATGTCTTTTTCCGCGCCTTGCGGATATTTTGTCTTTACTACGACGACTTCAACTTGTCCCTTGGCGGCTTGTTCCAATTTTGGAATCAAATGTTTTTTGTTGCTTTCCAAAACGATTTTGGCTTTTCCGCCGACGATTTTTTGAACGATCAAAAGGCCGTCGATAACTTTGTCGGGGCTTTCGTCCATCGTCTGCTCGTCAACGGTAAGGTAGGGCTCGCATTCGGCCGCGTTTAAGAGAACGTTGTCAATGACGCAGTCTTTTGGCGGATTAAGTTTTACGTGGGTGGGGAACGACGCTCCGCCCATTCCGCAAATGCCGGCGTCGCGCACGCGGGCCAAGGCCTCTTCCTTTGAGCAGGCAAAGGGATCAAGCGGCGGCATGAAAGTTTCGCCCGCGTTGGGGTCTTCGTCCGCGGCGATTACGATGCAGGGAACTTCCGAGTTTGCGGTTGAAAGGTTTGAAACGATTTTCTTTACCGTTCCGCTTACGGGGGAGTGGACAGGCGCGCTGACAAAGGCGTCGCTTTTTGCGATCACTTGTCCGCGCGAAACCTTGTCGCCAACGGCCACAACCGGCTGGTTGGGAGCGCCGCCCATCGTTATCGGAATGGTCAGCGTTTTGGAAGCGGGAAAGGCAGGAGTGATTTTCTTTCCTTCCGCCAGCTCCTTATGCTCGGGAGGGAATATTCCCCCCTTAAAGGTGAAGGTTTTCATGTAAGTTTTGTTCTCCAAATGAAAAGTGTTTCTATTGTAACATACTTTGTGTGCTATTGCTAGTAGTTACATGTTCGTTTGAAAAATAAATGGGGCGTTTTGCGTTTTTGCGCGCTTTTTATGCCTTTCGTTGATGTCGATCGCCTTGCGCTTAGCTTTTAGGAATTCGCGGGTTATCGTCGGGTCAAAATCCGATCCGGCTTTGTCTTCTATGACTCTAAAGGCTTCTTCATAATCCATGGCCGCCTTGTGATTTTTTTGCGCCACCATCGAGTCAAAAGAGTCCGCCAAAGCCATAATTCTTGCGCACAGGGGAATCGCCTCGCCCGAAAACCTTGCGGGGTAGCCCGTGCCGTCCCATTTTTCGTGGTGGTGGGCCGCGATGTCCGAGGCGATTCTAATGTATTCGGGGCTTTCGTAGCCGTCAAGAATTTCGTGGATGATTCTTCCGCCTTCGGAAGCGTGGCGGCGCAGCTGCTCAAATTCGTCCGGGCTGAGAGGCGCTTCCTTTTTTAGGATTGCGTCTGGAACGACTATTTTTCCGATGTCGTATACGGGAACCGCCCGTTCCAAAAGCTTTACATAGTCTTGGGTCAGAATGTTTTGAAAGTGGCCGCTCTTCCTTAATTGATCGGTTATAAGGTCCACATACTCCTTTGTCCGCGCGATGCGCTCTCCGCTGTCTCCTTCGCGCTTTTGAACAAGGTTAGAAAGGCTTTCTATTGTGTGGTTTTGCATGTCTATGAGCGCAAGCCTGTTCTTTTCGATTTGCGTTGACTTGTCTTGTATCTCGCTTTCGGCATTTTTAAGCCTGCTTTCGGCAAAGCTGTTTGAGAAAATGAACATGATTACAAAGACCAACGAAAAGCCCGTGTTTATTAGCGAAAGGCCTGGAATCGCCAGTTGCAGAATTTCCGCCAACTGAGGGAAGAAAATAAAAAAGGCAACAATGATTATTTTTAGCGGATGGATTGTTTTTCTGTTGATATGCATGTACCAAACTAAATCTGCGTATATTACGGCTTGAACGGCAACGGCCAAGAAAAAGAAATTTCCGCGCGAGTAAATGTTGTTTTGGTCAATCTCGTACAGCAAGGGGGTGAACTGCGTCGCAAGCAGCAAGCCGCAATAGGCGGCCAGGCTAAAGATTAAAAGCCCGGAGAAAATTTTCCTTCCTTTTTTTTGCGCCCTTACATGGTCCAAAAGCGACATTATGCATTTTGCCGACGAGCAGAGCAAAAGAAAAACCGCAAGATAATACAAAAACAACGCAATGGGAAGAATCGTAAAATTTACCGGCCTTGCCGTTCCCTCATACGCCCTAATGAAAATATCTATCCCGGACATTACAAGGTTGATTATGGAAATGACGCGGTACCATCTTCTGGTTTTGTTAAAATTCTCTATGCCTTCCTTGTTGAATTTGCTGGTATAAATGGCAAGCAAGATGATAAAGTTGATCGCGATATTATAAATGTCTAGGGTTATGTTTATGGATTTCATCCTTATTATTATAGCATAGAATTTGGGAAAAAGGGGAAAAACTTGATGCTCGCGGCGTAGGCGCCAAAAACTTGACAAATCCCAATGGGGGGGGGTAATATAGTAGAAAGTGAATTTTGCATCGGAGGATAATATGAAAAAAGGTACGAAAGTCGCGTTGGCCATTTTGGGAGCGGCGCTTGTTTGGGGGGCGGCCTCTTGCTCCAACAGCTCTGGCGGCTCGAACGCGATTCCGCCGCAAGCGGACGACGGCGCGGCATACAGCATAAGCGTTACTGGAGGGATTGCCAAAAATGTCGGAGGAACTGTTTTGACAAGCGCTAAAGTTGGCGAGGTCGTAAGAATTTTTGCAACCTCGGCTAGCAGCCAACAATCCTTTGACAAGTGGACAAGTTCCACTCCGGGCATAGAGTTTGACAACGCCATTATGGACATAACGAAATTCACCATGCCGGCGAGAAACGTAAGCATTGTGGCAACTTACAAGGCGGACGGCGCGGTGGAGGAGATTTTTGTGTCTGTCCCGGCAAAGTCCTTTAGCGGAGAAACGGCAATCACGGCGTTTGAGTCAAAGATTTTTATCAAAGACCGCAGTCTGGCACTGCCCGCAATTCTTGCAAGCGACCACGAGGTTACGCATTACGAATATACGAGATACTGCAAGTACGGCAGCAATGTCAATCGCGTGGACTACCCAAGGGGCAACAACTATCCCGCAGGTCATGTCAGCTGGTACGACGCCATAGTCTACTGCAACCTCAGGTCCATGGCCGAACAACGGACCCCCGTTTACAAGATAAAAACTGCGTCCGACCCTGAGACATGGGAAACGGATCCTTCTAAATGGCCCGACATAGAATCTGCCGAAGTGGGCGGAAGCCTTAAGTACTCAGGGCCGAAAGAGAACAAAGCTGAATGGAACGGCGTTGTCTTTGACACCGGCGCCAATGGCTGGCGGCTTCCGACAGAAGCGGAATGGGAAATGCTCGCCCGCGGAGGAAACTTGACCAACGAAGGCCAAACCAAGTTCAGCGGAAGCGAACATATCGATGAAGTGGCTTGGTATTATTACAACAGCGGCGGAAACACTACCGGAGTGGGAAAGGTTCAGGAAGTGAAAAAGAAAAAGCCAAATGGACTTGGTCTTTACGACATGAGCGGAAATATGTGGGAATGGTGCTGGGATTGGAGCCGTACTATAAATCCCGCTATAACGACAGACACTCCCTGGACTGGCTGGGCGACAGGCGAAGATCGCATTCGTCGCGGCGGTTCGGTTCACTCTAGCACCGATGAATTCGTTACGGTTTATAAAAACTGGCCTTGGAAACCGTGTGAGCGCCATTATGACACAGAAAAGGTCAACGGCTTCCGCATTGTTCGCAACGCGCCGTAAATCACACCAACCCCAAAATCCCGCGCAACCCGCGCGGGATTTTTTTTGCCTGCCGCCGCTTCTTTTGGGCAAAAAAAAGCCCGGCCAGTCGGCCGGGCAATGCCCATCAGGCATTATCGGAGGCGTGGGTGGGAGGGGAAAACGCCCCCGACATTTATATTATCGTCAACGCCCGCCGATTTCTTTAATAATTTTTAAAATTTTTTGCGAATTTTAGCCGCAAATGCGTTTTTGGCATTCCGCGTACAAATCGGCCGTTTTTTTGACGATGTCGGCGGGAATTTCCTTGATTTTGGGGTCGCCGGCCAAATTGTTGGCCTTAAGCCAGTCGCGGACAAACTGCTTGTCGTAGCTGGCGGGGCTTGTTCCAACCTTGTAGGTGTCCTTGTTCCAAAAGCGGCTTGAATCGGGGGTCAAAACCTCGTCGGCCAAGACCAATTCGCCGTTTTCGTCAAGGCCAAACTCAAATTTTGTGTCGGCGATGATGATTCCGCGCTCGTAGGCGTAGTCGTAGCATTTTTTGTAGATGGCAAGGGCGGCCTTTTCGATTTTCGTTCCCAACTCGTCGCCCAAGTCCTTTTTCATGTAGTCAAGGGTAACGTTGATGTCGTGGCCTTCCTTGGCTTTGGTGGAGGGGGTGCAAATCGGCTGGGCCAATTTTTCGGCCTCCTGGTATTCCTTGTCAAAAGAGTGGCCCAAGAAAGGCTCGCCCTTTTTGTAGGCTTCGTACATAGAGCCGAACATGTAGCCGCGGACGATTACCTCGTAGGGAACCATCTTAAGCTTTTTTACCAGCATCGTTCGGCCTTCAAATTCCGGCTTTTGGAAGTCGGCGGGCATGTCCTTTACGTCGCTTGAAATCAAGTGGTTTTTGCAAATGTCCTTTGTAAGGTCAAACCAGTGCTCGCTGACGGCGTTAAGGACTTTTCCTTTGTTGGGAATGTCAACCGGCAAAATCACGTCAAAGGCGCTGATTCTGTCCGTTGTCACGATTACCATGCGGCCGTCTTCTAGGTCGTAAACTTCGCGTACTTTTCCGCTGATGATTTTTTTCATATTATTCCTCTTTTACGCTAGCGTCCACATTGACGCTGATGTTATAGCTCTTTCCGTTTTGAATCGCAACTTTTTTGGTGACTTCGTAGCCGCCCAAATTGAACTTAAAGATGTGCTCGCCGGCTTCCAAGTCCAGCGCGTCGCCGGCTTTTACTTCCTCGCCGTCAACGTAAACCTTTGTTCCTTCCGGGGCGCGGACTCGAACGGCGGGCGCCACGCTTTGCAAGGCAAGCGAAAGTTCTGTCACTTCGCCTTGGGCGATCATAACCGCTCGGGTCTCGTTCCTGAATTTTTCGGAAACGATTGAAACGTTTCGCTTGCCGGGTTTTAGGATTACAAGGCCTTTTTCGTTGGCGGTCACCGGCTTGTCGTCAACGTAAACCGTGTACTCGCCGGCGTCGGCGGGGGCGGCCACTTTTAGCGCGCCAAAGTCCGCCAAAACCGTTTTGGCGCTGACTTCAAACTCGGCCTCCATCACGCTCCGCGGGACGCCCTTCATCGCCAGCTGGTTTCGCAAAAAGACAAAGCCGCGGTTGGCGTCCGGTATCAAGGTTTTGTCGGCGTAGGGGCTTTGCTTTATCGTGTTTCCTTTTACAAGGGGAATCGCGATTGTCCAAGCCAACTGGCCGGGGTAGAGGCCGGAATAAATTTCCGTTCCAGAGTAGTCAATGCCTTTTTCCGTCGGAACGGGAGTGACGTTGTTGTAAAGGGAGTAGAGTATTGTGTTCCTGTAAGCCGCCAAGGTTTGGGGAATTTTTACCGTGATTTCAACGCCTTGGATAAAGGTTGTGTCCTGGGGAAGAAAGACCGCCACGCAATCGTTTATTCCGCAAGGCTTGCTTTCTGTCGTTCCGCGGGCCGAAAGCTGAAGGCATACGGTTTTTCGCGTCCTAAAGACTTCCGCGTTGGGAGCGGAAAGGGCGGCGGCAAAAATCGCCAAGGCCATAAAAGGGGCTTTTTTTAATAAACGCATTCTCTTCCTCAAAAATTACCGTAGGCCGAAGGATCGACGGTTTTTCCGTTCAGCCAAATTTCAAAATGCAAGTGCGGGCCGGTCACTTGGCCTGTGCTCCCGCTTTTTGCAATCAATTCGCCGGCTCTGACAATCGTTCCTTTTTGCGCGTTTTCCTGAATTGAAGAAAGGTGCGCGTAAAAGCTTGTCATTCCGCGGCCGTGGTCGATTTGAATCCACTTGCCGTAAACCGCGTTTTCGCCCCGGCCCGATACCGTTCCGCTTTTGCAAGCGAAAACGTTTGATCCGTTGGGGACCGCCATGTCAACGCCCCGGTGGAACTGAGTCTTTGCCCCGTTAAAGGGGTTCTCTCTCTGGCCGTAACGGCTGCTTATCCTGTAATTCTTCACCGGCAGCTGCATGGATGTGTCTAAAAAAAAAGCGCGCTCTGTGGTTGTAAACTTTTCGCCGGGAAAAAAGGCAAAATCTTTTCCGTCAATATTATAGCGCAAGTGGCTTGTGTCTTCCAATAGGGCAAGGCGGTTTTTTTGCAATAAAAATTCAAGCGCGCTTAGGTTTTTGCTTTCTTCCAGGGGAACGAAAATGCCGTCCGCGCTGGGGAGCAGCAAGGTTTTTCCCTTTATGTACTCTTCAGCGCCTGTGATTCCGTTTATAAGGCAAAAACTGTCGTAGCGGATGCAAAAGCGGGCTGCCAAATTGAACAAGTCGTCGTCGTTGTTTATGGTGTAGGCGTAAAAGGAGGGGAGGACCGGCTTTCCGCTGATGAAAAACTGCTTGTTTTGCTCAACTTCGTCGTCAAACTGCTTTAGCATATAGTCTTTGTCGCGGACGTTGAGCGAGTTTATTTGAGGAACTTTTGATTTTTGGATTTTAATCACGGAACTTTGCGCGTTCCGTTCATCTTGGGCAAAGGCGGCGGCGCAAAGAAAGGCGGCCGCAAAAAACAGGGCCTTAATTTTTTGCATCGATTTTTCTTTTTATGAATTTCGCTATCTTTAAAACAATAAAAGCCGCGGCAAGGGCCAAGACAAAGGCCGAATACAAGCCGGGCTTTTTTGAGGCAAAAAGCCATAGCGGCGCGATTACGGCAAAGGCCGCAAGGGCGCACGCCAAGATAAAACCCGCAAGAAGCAAAAAAGAGATTAGTTTGGATTTTATCTTTAAGTTCATTTACTCTTCCGAAATCGCTTCCGCGGGGCATACGCCGGCGCAAGTTCCGCAATTTACGCAAGCTCCAGCGTCGATGACGCGCTTGCCGTCTTTTTCTGAGATGGCCGATGACGGGCACTCAGGTTCGCAGGCGCCGCAGTTTACGCAGGCGTCAGAAATTTTGTAAGCCATATGTTCCTCCTAATTGAATAACAATGATAGCGCAAAATGGTTAAAAAATCAAGAAAAAAAAAGACCCGCAATTGCGGGTCCTTTGCCACCGGTCAGAATCGAACTGACGACATACGGATTTTCAGTCCGGCGCTCTACCAACTGAGCTACAGCGGCGTATTAGGGCTATACTATCAGAATTAAAAAAAACTGTCAATAGCGCGGCGCCGTTTTTTTTGCGCTTTCTTGTTTTTTCTTGAAAGGCGCGCTATAATTGAAAATATGAAGAAGATTTTTGTAATTCTTGCGTTCATCGCTTTTTCGGCCGGCGCTTTTGCCAGAGATTATTCGGCCGCGGACGTTAACAATTGCCTTAGCGATTTGTCAATTATAATGAATAAAACCCTCCCCAACGCGGCCAGCCAGCAAAACGTTTATTCGCAGGCCTGGATCGGAAAGGTCTTTCCTTCCGCTCCGCCGCATTTTGCCGTTGGCCTTGAAGCGGGCGTGACAAAGCTTGACTTGTCTCCTTTGGGAACGGTCGCCGAAATCTTTAAGGTTGGAAGCCTTCCCAACACCTTCATTTATCCGACCATAACGGGCAATGTCAGGGTGGGCGGCTTTTTCCTGCCCTTTGACTTTGGTTTTTCTTGCATGTACATGAATTTTTCAAAGCTCAAGGCTGTGTCTGACGGTTTTGGAGTCAAATTCTTTGACATCGGAGGCGACGTTCGCTACGCCTTGCTAAAGGGCGAGGGCGCCTTGCCGCAAATTTCCCTTGGACTTGGCTATTATTACTTGGGCGGAAAAATTTCCTTGGACAAGGACGGAGTCAGCGCCGGAATCGAATACGCCACCCACACGCTTTTTGGCCAGGTTCAAGTTTCAAAAACCTTCCTTTTCTTTACGCCGTTTATCGGCTTTAGGGGAATTTTCTCAAAAAGCGACACAAAATGGAATTGGGCCGTCACCGACGAAAGAATCGCGTCGGCCGCTTCATATATCGGAACGGAAAATTCCGGCAGCGGATCGGAAAAGGCCTCTTGGACGGATTACTTCATTCCGCAGATTTACGGCGGATTCGGCATAAAAGCAAGCTTCTTTGCCTTGAACCTTTCGGGCTCTTATGACTTTAAGCATTCAATTTGGAACGGAAATTTGAGCATGCGCTTCCAAATGTGACATCCTTGAAACATATTGCGCTTTTCTATATAATTGAAGAATGAATTGGCTTATTGTTTACACTGGAAAAAATTCGTCAAAAAACGACGAATTAAAGCAGTTTTTTAAAAAGAATAAAATCAAGGCAAAGAGTTTCCTATACGAAAAAGACACGGAACTTTCTGTAAATACCCTTCCTTCAATGCTAAAAGGCGTCAGCCACTGCGTCATTCTTGACGGAAAGGCTCCCGCAAAGAACGCTTCTTTTGCTTGGGGCTATCTTTTGGGAGCGGGCGTTTTGGTTTACGCGCTAAAGGACGACTTTACCGCTTCCGCCAAAAAATGCGGCCAGCTAAAGGATTTTGACTCATTTGAAAAGCTTTTTGGCTATATAAGCAAAAACATCGCCTCCATCGCCCTTGAGGACAAAAAGAAGGCCGCTTGGGCAAAGCTCTTTGACACGGGCAATCCCTTTACCGGCGACGCGCTTTCGGTTCACGTAAAAAAAGACAACCGCGACGTTGTCCAGACTTACCTTGACGCCGGAATGAGCCTTAACGAGCGCGACGCGGAAGGCACTCCGATGCTTAACGTGGCTATCCGCGCCGAACAAATCGAAGAAGTAAAATGGATGCTTGAGCATGACATTGATCTTAACGCCGTTTCAAAGGACCGCGGCTATTCCGCCCTTATGGACTGCGTTTGGAAAAAGAATCTTGAGCTTGCCAAAATTTTGGTCGCAAAAAAAGCCAACCTTGACTTTGTTTCCGCCGACAACCAATCGGCCTTGGCCCTTGCCGTAGGCGAAGGAAACGCCGACATGGTAAAGCTTTTGTCCGACGCCGGCGCCAACCCCGACAAGTTTGACGCTTTGGGAATGTCGCCTTGGACTTACGCAAAACTCTTTAAGCGCCAAGACTTGCTTTCTTTGATGGAAAAGAACCACCATGGACAATAAGACGCTTGTTGTCGCCTTTACCGGCGGCGGAACTGGCGGACACATTTATCCAGGCCTTGCAGTCGCCGACGCTTTTAGGCAAAAAGTCATTCAGTCAGGAATTCTCCAGGACGGAAAAAAACTCCGCGTGATTTGGATCGGCTCTCTTTCCAAGATGGACAAGAGCATCGTGACAAATTCTTTGGACAAGAACGGAAACAAGTCCGCGGACAAATTTTACGGAATCCCCAGCGGAAAGATGCGCCGCTATTTTTCTTTAAGGAACTTTATCGACGTATTTAAAATATTCTTTGGCTTTGTGGCGGCTTTCTTTATTTTGTTAAAGAACAGGCCGGCCTTTTTGTTTTCAAAGGGCGGCTTTGTTTCCGTTCCGCCTTGCATTGCGGCCAGACTTTTAAAGATAAAGCTTTACACGCACGAATGCGACTTTACTCCGGGCCTTGCCACAAGAATCAACTCCAAGTTCGCCAACAAGGTTTTGCTAAGCTACGAGGAGACGCGCGACTTTTTTGCGGGCGGCTCCACTTCAAAATTTGTGGTGACTGGAAATCCCGTGCGCCCTGTGTTTTACGAAACAAATCCCGCCGCCGGCTTGGAATTTTTGGGCGTGACAAAAGAGCAAAAAAAGAAAAAGCCTATATTGCTTGTGACTGGCGGCTCCTTGGGCGCGGCTCAAATCAACGAACTTGTTTGGAAAAACCTTTCTTGGCTTTGCCAAAAATTCATCGTTGTCCACCAAACGGGCCAAAAGAACGCCGCGCTCTTGCCCCAAGACTTGTCGCAGGAAGAAAAAGACAATTACCATCCTTACGCCTTTATTTACAAGGAAATGCCGGACGTTATTTCGGCGGCGGACCTTGTCCTTTCGCGAGCGGGAGCCAATTCGATTTGGGAATGCGCTGTTTTGGAAAAGCCGATGGTCTTGATTCCTTTGGAGGGAGCGGGAACGCGCGGCGACCAAGTTGACAACGCCGAATACTTTGAGCGCCAGGGCGCGGCCGTCGTGATTAAAAAAAGCGGAATGACCGAGTCTTCTTTGCAAAGCGCCTTGTCGTCATTCTTGAGCGCCGCGCAAAGAAAAAATTACAAGCTTGCCTGCAATAAGCTTTGCGGAACGGAAAGGCCCGCGGAAAAAATCGCGCAAATATTGCTTGAGGGGATGCAATGAACGTTTTGGACTACATCCTGATCGCCATTTTGTTGATATTCGTAATTCGCGGTTTTGTCCGCGGTTTGATAAACGAAATTTTTGGCTTTGGCTCTTTTATCATCCCCTTGCTTTTGGGAATTTTGTTCTATCAAAAAATGGGAGCGGTTTTCGCCCCGTCAATGAATTTAATTGTCGCGAATGTCTTGGGCTTTTTGGTTGTTTTTATTTGCGCCTTTGTCCTTATCAAGATAATCCAGCTTTTGGTCAAGACGATTTTTTCGGGTCCGATATTGAACAGCTTGGACAAAACCTTGGGCCTTCTTATGGGCTTTGCCGAAGGCGGCGCCTTGGTCTTTTTGATTTTGGTCGCCTTGGTCGAGATAAAGGGAAAGATAGACACCAGCGCCTTGCTTGAAGGCAGCGTGGTTTATGAATTGGTCGAAAGAGCGTTTCCTGCGTAAACAAAAGGGGAGTGTAAAAAAGTGTTTGACAATTTGCTTTATCAAAGCGCCGCTAAACTCTTGGAAGACGACATCGTTCAGTCAAAGCTCCCCGGAGCCGTTTTGTTTTGCGGAAACGATTCTTGCGGAAAGTTGACCGCCGCGTTGGAGACGGCCCGCGTCCTTTCTTGCACGGCAAGCCCGCGCGGAAAATGGTCTTGCACATGTCCTTCTTGCTTAAAGCACAAGGCTTTGGTAAGCCCCAACCTTATGCTCTTGGGCCCGCGCGACTGCTCGCTTGAGATTCACGCGGCTTGCAGGGCTTTTGTCAATTCCGCATCGATGAACGACAGCCATGTCACCGCCACCCGCTATCTTTTTTTGCGCTCAGTCCGCAAATTGCAAAACCGCTTTAACCAAGCCTTGTGGCAAGACAGCGACAAGCTTAGCAAAATCGCCGCCATCACAAGCGAGCTTGACGAATACATGGAAGAGCTTGACATCGAGCATGAGCTTCCGGACATAAAGGACGTCGAAAAGGACGCGCAAAAAATCGTTGAGCTTTGCGAAAAGCTTGAAGGCGATTTTTTGTACGACTCGATTCCGATTTTGCAAATAAGAAACCTTTCAACTTGGGCCCATATCGGAGCGGCTTCGGGAACAAAGGTCATAATCATAGAAAAAGCCGAGCGTATGCTGGAAGGCGTGCGAAACGCCTTGCTAAAAATCTTGGAGGAGCCGCCGGCCAACACATTGTTCATTCTTACGACTTCAAGAAAGAACGCGGTGATGCCCACGATTTTGTCCCGCTTGCGCCCCTATAATTTTTCTACAAGAACGCAGGAGCAGGAAAAAGAAATCATCGACCGCGTTTTCCATGACGGAGCGGTGGCTCTTGGCTCCGGAGGCTCTTTGATCCAGCATTACTTGGAAGGCTTTTTGCCAGTCCGCCCCGAAGCGATAGAAAAGCGCGCCTCTGACTTTTTTGACCAAATCTTTGAAGGAAAAATTCCTGACATAGCCGACTTGATAAAGAATTGCGGAAAGTTTGAGCCGCGCGTTTTGTTCAGGCTCTTTTTGACCTCGTTGGAAGCGAAAAGCCGCCAATTCTTTTCCAGCGCCGCCGGAAGCCAAAAGGCTTTGGAAATTTCAAAGGCCTTGCGCGAGTCTTGGCTTAACGTTTCGACGTACAACCAAGGAATCCAAGCCGCTTTGGAAGAGTTGCTTTGCGCCTTGGCCAGGGAGCGCAAGCGGTGAAAAGTTTTAACAAGAGCGTCGCGCAAAAACTTTCAAAGCTTTCCGACTCTCAAATCCAAGAGCTTTTTTCCTCGATAAGTTCAGAGCGCGACACGCTTTCTTCGATAATCGAATCGCTTTCCTTGGGCCTTGTGATTTTGGACAAGGACTACAAGCTGCTTTTGATAAACAAGGCGGCGGAACGTTGCCTGCCCTTGACGACTAGGCCTCTTCCAAAAAACGCTGCCAATTTCTGCGAGTTTGTCGCCGACAAAAGCGTGGCGGACTTTCTAAAAACTTGCTTTGAAAAAAACAAGACCAACGCAAGCGAAGAGTTTTCGGTTCAGGCCAGCGATGGCAGGATCCGATTTATCCAGATAAGCCTTTCGTCCTTGGTAAAAGAAGAAAAGCTTGACGGCTGCATTATGTCCGTGCGCGACATGACAGAGCAAAGAAACCAAGAAATTCTTTTGCACAGAATGGAAAGCTTGGCCGGCCTTACAAACTTGGCCGCCAGCGTCGCGCACGAAATAAAAAATCCGCTTGGCGCGATTAGCATCCACATCCAGCTTTTGCAAAAGGCGATAAAAAAGGCGCGCGAGTCCGACGGCCTTTTGCCCGACCAAAAATTTTTGGAAAAATACATCGACGTTGTCAACGACGAAATAGCCAACCTTAATAAAATCGTGATGGACTTTTTGTTTGCGGTTAGGCCGATTAGCGCGACTTTTGAATTGCTTGAGCCCAATCCGCTTTTGCAAAAATTCGCCGAATTTTTTACGCCGGAGTTTGCAAGCAAGAACGTTGAGCTAAAGCTTGACCTTTGTTCCGACACAAGCAGGCTTTTGCTTGACCAAAAGCTTTTGCGCGAGGTGGTCGCCAATTTGGCGCAAAACGCGCTGGCCGCGATTCAAGACAAGTTTGGCGGAAAGAAAGGCGGAGTCTTTGAAATCCATTCCGCCGTAAAGGACAACAAGTTTGTGATTTTGATAAAGGACAACGGCGTCGGAATGAGCCAAGAAATTTTGGCCCGCGTCTTTGAGCCTTACTACACCACAAAGGCCAGCGGAACAGGTTTGGGCTTGACGATGGTTTACAAAATCGTAAAAGAATTTTCAGGCGACATACAAGTTGAGTCAAAGGAAGGCGAGGGAAGCGCCTTTATTATAAGCTTGCCTGTTCCGCAAACCGACAAGCGGCTTTTGGAGTCAAAATGAAATTTACGATTCTTGTAATTGACGACGAAAAAAACATTCGCGAAGGCTTGGGCGCCGCCTTTGAGATGGAAGGCTACGAAGTCCGCTTGGCTTCAAACGGCCAGGAAGGCTTGGACCAAATCGCAAAGGGCGACATTGACTTGGTCGTCACAGACCTCCGCATGGACGGAATAAGCGGCGAAGAAGTTTTGCGCCGAGTCACAACCCAAAATCCCGGCATACCCGTAATTGTTCTTACCGGCCACGGAAGCATTGACGCCGCCGTTGACGCGATGAGAAACGGCGCCTACGACTTTTTGACAAAGCCTTTGAACCTTGACCAACTTTTGATGATCGCCAAGCGGGCCTTGCAAGGCCGCGAGCTTTCGCTCCAGCACAAGGAGCTAAAGGCGCAAGTTGACCAAACAAAGTCCCTTGAGGGGATGATCGGAAAAAGCGCCGCAATGCAAAAAATCGCGGAGTTGATAAAAAAAGTCGCGCCCTCAAAGGCCAGCGTCTTGATTACCGGCGAAAGCGGCGTTGGAAAAGAAGTCGTCGCCGACGCGATCCACGCCTTGTCTGGCCGCAAGGACCACGAGTGCGTGAAAGTTCACTGCGCCGCGCTTAGCGAGACCCTTTTGGAGTCCGAGCTTTTTGGCCACGAAAAGGGCGCTTACACCGGCGCGGACCAAATGGCAAAAGGCCGCTTTGAGCTTGCCCACAATTCCACGATATTCCTTGACGAGATCGGCGAGATAGACCAAGCGACGCAAGTAAAGCTTTTGCGCGTCCTGCAGGAAAAAAAGTTTGAGCGCGTGGGCGGAAGCCAAACGATAGAAGTGGACGTTCGCGTCGTGGCCGCCACAAACAAAAATTTGGAGGAGCTGGTCAAGCAAGGAAAGTTCCGCGAAGACCTCTTTTACCGCCTTAACGTCGTCCGCATAGAGGTTCCTCCGCTAAGGGAGCGAAAGGACGACATTCCGCTTTTGATCGCCCACTTCCTAAAAGAGTTTGAGGCCGAGGCCAAGGATTTGGGAAAGACCATAACGGGCGTGGACAGCCGCGCCCGCAGCGCCCTTTACAAGTACGATTGGCCCGGAAACATTCGCGAGCTTAGGAACTGCATGGAAAGCGCCGTCGTAATGTGTTCGGGCGGCGAGATAACGCTTGACGATCTTCCTCCTACAATCAGCAAGGCCACGGCCGCCGAGAACATCACGATTCCTGCGGGCTCCACGCTTGAGGAAGCCGAAAAAATCGTAATCGAGCAAACCTTGGCCGCCAACAAGGGCAACAAGAGCAAGACCGCCGAGCTTTTGGGCATCGGCCGCAAGACCCTGCAGCGCAAGCTTGGCGAGCCGGAGGAAGACTAACGCTCGTGAGAGCGCAGTTGATATTTCCACTAGCAAAACCACACGAAGTGTGGTATAATAGAAAGCATGAAAACTCTTGTAAAAACGTTCGCGCTGGCGGCTTTGGTCGCCTCTAGCGCAAGCTTATTTTCCTGCAAGTCCATGATCGCCAACAAGTTGGGCGACGCGGCCGCCGGTTCCGACAAAAAAGGAGCCGCCATTCCTAAAAAGGCCGACGCTCCCGACATGATGATGGCCTTTATGGGCGAAAAAGATCCAAAAATCATCGCCGAAGTCCTTCCGATGATCGTAAAAATGTACGAAATCTTGGCCCTCCAAAACCCAAGCCATCAAGGCCTTCAAATAATGGCGGGCCAGCTTAACGTAATGTACGGAAACCTTTGCGCGCAGACGCCGGCCGAAAGCCTTCCCATAACGGAACTTGAAAAGCAAGTCGCGGAGTTCAACCGCGCCAAGTACCATTACCTAAAGGGCCGCCAGTACATCCTTGACGTTTTTGAAAGCCGCTGGCCCGGCTTTGAGAAGGCCTTTTTATCCAGCGACGCTGACGCGATCAAAGCCGCCGTTTCAAACATTACAAAGAACGACGTCAACGCGGCCTACTGGGCGGGCGGAGCCAGCCTTATCGCTTGGTCGCTCGACCCCTTGGACGTTGACGCGCTTTCTTCTATACAAGGGCCTGTCGCTCTGCTTGAAAAGGCGGCCAGCCTTGACCCGGACTACAACAAGGGAGCGATATGGGACGCCCTTTGCCAGTTCTACACCGCCGCTCCGATTGACTTTGGCGGAGACTATGACCGCGGCCTTGAATGCTACGAAAAGGCCCTCAAGGCTTCCGGCGGAAACGCTCCCGGAATTTACATCACTTACGCCCAAAGCGTTTGCAAGCCCAACGGCGACCGCGACGGTTTTATAGAAAACTTGAACAAGGCTTTGGCCATAAATCCCGACGACGACCCCTCAAGCCGCCTTATGTGCGTCTTGAACCAGCAAAAGGCCCAGTACCTTTTGGACCATGTTGACGATTACTTTGTCGTTTGGTAAAATATTGTGTTACAAAAATTAAGGAAATTACTTTCTTTATAGTGGAGAATTTGCTATGAAAATGATTAAGAAAATCGCGGCCGTCCTTTTGGCGGCTTCTTTGGCGGGAACTCTTTCCGCAAAAACTATCATCAAAGTGGCGTCTGTCGCTCCGGCCCGCTCCTCTTGGGACGTTGACCAGAGAACGATTTCGGCCGACTGGGCCAGAATCACAGGCGGCGAGGTCGAACTTCAGTTTATGAACTCTGACTCGATGGGCGGAGAGGCTGGAGTCACCAAAAAGCTCAATTCCGTTCGCCCCGGACAAAAGCCTCCGATCGGCGGAGCGGTATTCACTTCGCTTGGAATCGACTCTTTCTGTCCCGAAAGCCACATTATGACCCTTTGCGTTCCCCTTATGTTCAGAAATCAGGCGGAAGTCAACGCGGTGTTGGACGAATTCACTCCCGAAATGCAAAAGCCCTTGGAAGCCAAAGGCTACACGGTTTTGGGCTTCTTTAACATCGGCTGGTGCTGCTTCTTTACAAAGAACCCGGTTCACACTCCGGCCGACCTTAAAAAGCAGCGCCTTACAGTAGGCGGAAACACTTCTCCGATGTTGGCCAACGCCTTTAAGGCCGCCGGCTACCTTACGATGGACGTTCCGACTGACAAGCTTTTGCAGAGCATGAAAAGCCCGGGAGGTGTCGAAGGCGTCTTTACGATTCCGATGTACGGATACGCCGCCCAGTATTACAAGACGCTCACCAACATTCTTAACGTTCCCTTGTGCCCTGTAATGGTAACCTTCATCATCTCAAAGGCTGAATGGGACGCGATTCCCGACAAGTTCAAGCCGGAGCTTATGGCCAGCATCAAGAGGGCCGAAAAGAAATTCATCGAAGCTCAGCAAAAGAACGATTCGGAGTATCTAAAGCGATGCGAGACTGGCGGAGCGACAGTGTACAACCCCAACGCGGCCGAGCTTCAGGCTTGGACCGACGAGTTCACCGACAAGGCCCGCTATATGTACGATCCCAAAACTCCTGTGGCCGACAAGGACTTTTACGAAAGAATCACGGCCTTCCTTAAAAAGTTTAGAGGCAACTAATGCTTAAGAAAATCGAAGACGCGTTTGCGGTCGCGCTTGTGGCGCTTTTGAGCGTCACGGCGCTTGTAATCAAGATCATGCAGGACAACTTGCGCTTGCAGGTTATGGACGCTGACTCAATCGTAGTGAACATAGCCTTTGTTTTTGCCTGCGTGGCCGGCCTAATCACTTGGCGCGAAAAGCGCGCCTTGTGCCTTGCCAACGTTACCGAAAAATTTCCGGAAAAGGCGAGGAAGGCCGTAAAGGCAATCGTGTCTTTCACGACGGCGCTTATCATCACCCAGCTTTTCTTGGCGTCCTTTTTGCAAATAGCGAATCCCGACCAATTCACAAACAAAATCTTGGGCTTGCTCGAAAAAGTTTACTTTGCCTTTTATCCCTTGTGCTTTTTGATGATTATTGTCCTTATCTTCCAAAACGCGGAAGACAAGGCCCAAAAAATCGCCGCCGGCCTTGGCCTTGCCTTTGGAGTCTTGACTTCAATGGGAGCGGTGACTGGAATCATTTGGTACTGGACCGGCAATTCCGACTTTCCAAAATTGTACGCGATGGCCGACGCTTGGAACGCCTTTTGCGACAAGACCCTCTTGTTGTGGGTTATCGTCCTTATAACGCTTGCCTTTGCCGGCGTTCCGCTTTTTGTAGTCATCAGCGGAATAACTTATGCAATCTTCTCTAAAGCCGGCGGCTACATCGACGTAATTCCGATCGAAGCCTACAGTAAGCTTGCCGACAAGTCAATCGCCGCGATTCCGCTTTTTACGATCGCAGGCTATGTTTTGGCGCAAGGCAGCGCGGGAAAGCGCTTTGTTGAATTGTTCCGCGCCTTGTTCGGCTGGTTCCGCGGCGGAACTGTTGTGGCCGCGGTTTTGGTTTTGACATTCTTCTCAACATTTACAGGAGTTTCGGGCGTCACCATTTTGGCGCTTGGCTCTTTGCTCGCCGTAATCTTGACCGGAAGCGGCTACGACAAGGACAGAGCCGAAAGCCTCATCACTTCTTGCGGAGCGGTAGGCCTTTTGTTCCCGCCCAGCGTCGCGATCATTATGTACGCTTCGTCAAACTATACGGTAATCACGCAGTTCGCGCCCGGCTTTGACATCATCACTCTTTTTAAGGCCGCCTTGATTCCCGGCTTTATAATGGCGCTTTCGATGATCGTTTTGGGAATCGTTTTTGACAATAATAAAAACCGTCCCAGCTTTTCAATCAAAAAAATCGGAAAGGCCTTTTGGGATTGCGCCGCCGAATTGCTCTTGCCGATTTTGATTTGCGTTACATACTTTACAGGCTTTTTCAACTTGTTCCAAGTCGCTTCGTTTGCGGTAATCTACGCGATCGCCTTGGTATTCTTGTTCCGCCGCGACTTTAACGCAAAGGAGACAGCCCGCGTCATCGCTGACAGCGTTCCTGTTTCTGGCGGAATCTTGTTCATCATCGCCGCAGCCGCAGCCCTTAGCTATTGGATGCAAGACGCCAACATCCCCGAGAACGTCACCTTCTTTATCACGACATACATCAAGAACAAGTATCTCTTCCTCTTCTTGATGAACTTGGCGCTCTTGGTCGTTGGCTGCTTGATGGACATTTACTCGGCCATTTTGCTTGTCTCGCCCTTGTTCCTTTATAGCGCGGCTTCGTTTGGAATCCCGGTTGTGCAGGCGGGCGTAATCTTTATCATGAACTTGAGCATCGGCTTTTTGACGCCCCCGGTTGGAATGGACTTGTTCATTTCTTCTTACACGTTTAAAAAGCCTGTCGGCCAAGTAATCAAGGGAGTTCTGCCTTTCTTGATCGTACAGTTGGCTGTCTTGCTGCTTGTAACATACGTAAGCCCCCTCACAACGTGCATCGCAAAATAAAAAAAGCGCGGCGGGTCATAGGCCTTGCCGCGCTGGCCGCCTTTCTTCTTTGCGCTTCTTTTTCTTGCTCATCCAAATCCAAAATTGATTCCCTCGAAAAAAAGTCGCGCCAAGCGGGAATGGCGGCGGAGCGCGCCGGCCGCGAATTGGAACAAAAACAATCCGCCGCGCTTGACTCCTACATTAAAAGTTTGTCCTTGCGCGAACGCCTTGCCCAGCTTTTTGTAATTAACCTTGAGGGCGACAAAAAATTCTGGTTCGTTGAATGGATGGACGAGTACCATCTTGACGCGGACAAGGCCAAAAGATCTTTTGACCCAAGCGGCGGGGTGGAGGTGACAAAAGCGCCGCTTATTCCCGGCGGCTACATTTTCTTTTCGTTCAACATCGCGCGCGACCCGGAGCAAATCGCCGCCTTCACTGATTCAGTCCGAGACTTTGCCCGCGACCATGACATGTTGGAACCTTTTTTGTGCCTTGACGCGGAGGGCGGCTACGTAAACCGTTTGCGCGGCGTTGCCGGCCCCTTGCCCGAAAACGAATGGATTTCAAAAAATCTTTCTACAAAAGAAGCCTTTTTGCTTTATTCGTTGAACGCGGTCCAGCTTAGGGCGCTAGGCTTTGACCTAAACCTTTCTCCGGTTGTCGAAGTTCAAAACGAGGGCAACCAAGAATTTTTGGACGGCCGCTCTTTTGGAAGCGCGGAACAAGTAAAGGATTACGGCTCTGCGGCGGTCGTCGCTTACCAAACAAACAAGGTGGCGGCCGTATTAAAGCATTTTCCTGGCAACAACAGCGTCGATCCGCATCGGGCGCTTCCGCTTTTGTCATTTGAAAAGGAAGAATTTGAGCGCGACGTTTTGGAACCCTTTAAGGTCCTTTGCGCTTTGAGACCCAGCGGCGTTTTGATGAGCCACGCGCTTGTTAATGTTGAAGGGGAGGCCGCGCCTTTTGGCCAGGAACAAAATCTTTTTCAAGCCCATAACACGCCGGCAAGCCTTAGCCCTTATTGGATAAAAGACGTTTTGCGCGGCCGCCTTTCTTATGACGGCCTTGTGTTTAGCGACGACATTTTTATGGCGGCCTTGGAAAAGAACGGCTGGCCAAGCGAGCGCGCGGTAAAGGCCGCGATTCTTGCAGGCGTCAATTGCATCCTTATGAGCGAAAAGCGTTTCATCAATGAATGGAAACTTGTAAAAAAACTCTACGATTCAGACGCGGACTTTAGGGCGGCCGCCGACGACTCAATAAAGCGCGTTTTAAAGTTCAAGCTTGAGCAGGGAATTTTGGAATGGGATTTTGCGGAACAAAAAATCGTTTCCAAAAAATCGCAAGGCGCTTTGGAACGAGATCAAATACGCGCGGACCGTTTGGACCGCTTCCGCTCCGCAAAAAGCCTTAACCAGGAGTCGCTAAAAGAATATGGCCAAAGATAAAAAGAAAAGCCTCCACGGGGAAGAGGCCTTTGAAGAATATTATTCCGCGATTTACGGCCAGCGTTGGCCAGCCCTTAAAGCCGCGCTCTTAAAGGAAAGCCAGCCCAAGGCTTTTAAAGCCTTTGACGGCGGCCCCGAATATTTTTTGGACTCGGCCAGCGTTTTGGCGGCCTTAAGCCTTCCGTTGAAAAACGCCCAGAAGATTTTGGACATGTGCGCGGCTCCAGGCGGAAAAAGCTTGGTTCTTGCAAGGCGCATGAACGGCGGCGCAAGCCTTAGATGCAACGAGCGCTCCTTTGACCGCTTTCAGCGCTTGCGAAAAGTTGTCGCCGAACATTTGCCGCAAGACACGCAAGAGCGCGTAAAAATTTCTTGCGGCGACGGAGCGCTTTTGTGCAAAAAGGAAAGCGTTTTGTACGACGCGATTTTGCTTGACGCGCCTTGCTCGTCCGAGCGCCACGTGCTGAACGACCCTAAATATTTGGCCGAATGGTCGCCCGCCCGCGTAAAAAGCCTTGCGATGCAGCAATGGGCGCTTTTGTCGTCCGCCTACAGGCTTTTGGCTCCGGGCGGGTTTTTGCTTTATTCCACTTGCGCGATAAACCAAAGCGAAAATTCCCAACTTGCCCAGCGGCTTTTAAAGAAGTTTCCAGAAGCCCGCGCCGTGTCCTTGGAAGAGGTCTCGGCCTTTCAAGAGGCGGGAAAGAAAGAGATTTTGGACTTTTTTGACGTCACGGCCCTTCCAAAATTCGAGGCGCAGGAGTTGGGATTTTCGATTTTGCCCGACGTTCAGGACGGAGCGGGGCCCATATATTTTTGCCTTTTTGAAAAAACTATGGACAAAATTTAATGAATGTTCTATAATAAGAGCGCTTATGAAAAAGGATGAGTTAAAGAAAGTCAAAAATTCGCTTTCCAGCATCAAAGATTTTGACGACTTATTGAATTCTCTGTTGACTCAAACCCGCAAAGCGATTCCTTCGGACGCGGGCTCTATCTATATCGTAGAAGAAAAAAAACTCACTATCAGGTGCGCGCAAAACGACACCCAGCAAAAAGACCTAGAAGAGGGAGAGGAGCTTCCTTTTGTTTCCTTTTCTTTTCCAATAACCAAGACTTCAATCGCGGGCTACTGCGTTCTTTCAAAAGAGCCCTTAAACATTAAAGACGCTTACAACATTCCAAAATCCGAGCCGTATAAATTCAATGTCGGAACGGACGTTGTGACTGGCTACAAGACAATTTCTTCAATCGCGCTTCCCTTGTTTGTGGCAGGCGGCCGTGTTCTTGGCGTCTTGCAGCTAATCAATAGGTTGGACAAAGACGGCAAAGTCACGACCTTTAGCGACGACGATTTGGAGATAGCGCAGGACTTGACCCTAAGCATTTCCACCGCTTTGGAAATGGCCGAGGCCGCCGAGCTTTCAAACGCGGCCTATCGCGGAAAGCACTTGCAGAGCATTTTTGAAATTGACCAAAAGCTTAACGAAATCCAAGATATCGACGTTTTGCTCGAACGCATTCTTACCGAAGCGCGAAAAATCGTCAACGCCGACGCGGGTTCAATTTACGAAGTTCAAGGAAAGAACCTGGCGATCAAGTACGCGCAAAACGACACCCAAAGCGCGAAGCTCCAGCCCGGCGAAAAGCTTCCTTTCTTGTCTTTCTCGTTCCCGATAACCGAAAAGTCAATTTCTGGCTACGTCGCGTTGAGCGGCGAAACTTTGAACATTCACGACGCCTACAAATTGCCCGAAGGCGTTCCTTATTCCTTTAACCCGACTTCAGACAAGAACACCGGCTACCACACAAAGTCGATGCTTACTATTCCGCTAAAAATCGCGGACTCAAGCTTGTTGGGCGTCCTTCAAATCATCAACGCAAAAAACGAAGAAGGCGAGTACATTGAATTTGACGCGGACGCGGAACTTTACATAAACCACTTTGCCGCCAACGCCGCCAACGCTTTGGGCCAAGCCAAGAGCCGCCGCGACTTGATTGACGCGATGACCGAGATGGCCAACATGCGCGATCCAAAAGAGACCGGCATGCACGTAGCGCGCGTCTCAAAATTCTCCGTTGAAATTTACGACCGTTGGGCCTTTAACCACAAGATTGACGAGGCCGAGCGAGAAAAATTCCGCGACTTTTTGGCAACCGCCAGCAAGTGCCACGACTTTGGAAAGATTGGAATCGAAGACAAGATTCTTAAAAAACCCGGCCGCTTTGACGACGACGAGCGCGCGATTATGAACAGCCACACTTGCTTGGGCGCGCTTTTGTTCAAAAACTTTAACTCGCCGCTTTTCCAAATGTGCCAAAACATCAACTTGCGCCACCACGAATGGTGGGACGGAAGCCGCGGCTATCCAGGAAATTTGGATTGGGAAAAATACGAGCAAGGAAATCCCTTGCCAAAAGCTGAATGCCTTAAGGGCGAGGAAATTCCCTTGGAAGCCAGAATCGTTTCTGTCGCTGACGTCTTTGACGCCTTGAGCCACGCGCGCGTTTACAAGCCGGCGTGGACAATGGAAGACGCCGTCAACGAAATTCAAAAATGCTCTGGAACTCAATTTGATCCTGGCGTGGTCGAAGCCTTTATGCAAATAAAAGACCGCTTGATCGCCATCAGCAATTCTTACGGAAGCGACTAGCGCGCGATTTCCTTGTTAAAGCTTTTTGCAAAAACCTCAAATTCTTCTTGTCCGTAGGAATCCCGTTTTTTTGTTCCCAAGCCCAGTTGGCTCATTTGAAGGCTAAGCTCGCGTTCCTTTAAGGCGCGGACAATGTTTTGCTTGTCAAAAACTTTTCCAAAATCATTCATCACCGCAATGCCTTTTTCCAAAAGCGAGGCGGCTAGGGGGATGTCGCGGGTAATCACAAGGTCGCCAGCTTGGGCGTTTTGCAAAATCCAATTGTCGGCGGCTTGGCTTTGCGCGGGGCACACTATCATTTTAAAGTTTGGAATGTCTTGGACGCCGTCGCCGTTTTTTGGCGACAAATCCTTGTTTGCCGCAAAGATTAGCTGGATGTGATTTTTTTTTGCCTGTGACAAAAGCCAGTTGCGGACTCTTTTTGGACAGGAATCCGCGTCAACCAAAACGCGTCCTTCCATTTTAGCTAAGCGCCTTGTCGATTTTTTCTATCATGCTTCTTGTAAGCCTGTCCGCTTCTAGTTCGGCCAAGGGGTCTATGTCTTGGTTTTTCGCGGCGTCTTTGGCTTCCAAAGCTTTTTGCTTTTCCTTAAAAAGCTCGTCGGCGATTAAGATTCCGGCCAAGACGGCGGTTTTCTTTTGGTCTTGGATGCCGTCGTTCTTTTGGATTTCGTCGCAAACGTTTTTGAAGTATTCGTGAATTTTTTCAAGGTAGGGAAGCTCTTCGTCGGCTTTAAGGGCGAACGATGTTCCTAATACGTTTATTTCAATTACAGCCATGCGGAGTGTTGGTTAGAAGATGTCGGGAACGCTTTCTTCTTCAGTCTCGAAGGAGTCGTCGTTGAACAAGTCGGAAACCAATTCTTGTTCCGCGCTTGTTTGCGGCTCTTGAACTTGCGTCGCTTCTGTCTGCGGAGCGGCTTGCTGCGGCTCGGTGGCGGCTTGCGCGATCGAGCTTGTTTGTGTCACCGGCTCGGCCTGGGCGGGTTCTGCCTGCTCAGGTTGAGCGGAGGCTTGGACTTGCGGCTGAACCGCCGCTTGAGGAGCGTTTCCGCTCGAGTCAAGCAAGGCGTTTTCCACTGAGTCCAAGCGGTTGAGGGCGCCAAGGATTCCGTCTTCAATCTTTTTTTCGTCAGCGCTAAAGCGCGAAAGCAGCTCCGATTTTTCAGAAAGCGCTTTTGTGAGCTCTGAACGCTCGGCGCGCAGAGCATCGTTTTCTGATTTTAGCTGTTCGATTTTTTGAACAGCGCTTTCTACTTTTTGCTGCAAAAGAAGGATTGTGTCAACGGAAATCATCAGCGTCCTCTTTTATTAGGCCAAAGCCTTCTTGGCGGCTTCTACAACAGCCTTGAATGCTTTGGGATCTTCAATGGCCATGTTAGACAAGGCCTTGCGGTTTACCTTAATTCCGGCTTTTGTTACGCCGTCAATAAAGCGTGAGTAAGACAAGCCTTCGTCGCGAACGGCCGCGTTGATACGGGCAATCCACAATGAGCGATACTCGCCTTTTTTGTCTTTGCGTCCGACATAAGCGTGGTCGAGCGCTTTTGTTACCGCGTCTTTGGCGGCCTTAAAGTTTGTTCCTCTGCGGCCTTTGAAGCCTTTGGCCAACTTAAGGATTTTCTTGCGCCTGTCGGCTCTTCTTGTTCCATCTACTGCTCTAGACATACTTTGCTCCTATCAACCGTAGGGAAGCATCTGCTTCCTGACTTTTGCTGCTTCTGATTCCGCAAGAATTCCTTCTTTGCGAAGCTGTCTCTTTCTCTTGGGCGAACGCTTGGTCAAAATATGACGCAAGTTCATCTTCTTGTACTTTACCTTTCCTGTTCCGGTAAGCGAAAAGCGCTTTGAAGCGGATTTCTTTGTCTTCATCTTAGGCATAGCTAAAACCTCTTTAATTTTTGGCTTTTGATGATATTGTCATCGACATGAACTTGCCTTCCATAGCGGCCGGCTTTTCGATGACATACGCCGAGGTAAGCCTTTTTAGAACCTCTTCAAGAACTCCAAATCCCAAGTCAGTGTGGGCAAGTTCGCGTCCGCGGAAGCGAATCGTTACTTTTACCTTGTTGCCTTCTTCAAGGAATTCTTGTACATGCTTAGCTTTCGTGTCAAGATCGCCCGGTCCAATTTTGGGCTGCATCCTGATCTCTTTAAGTTTTAATACCTTTTGCTTTTTCTTGGAGTCACGGAGCTTTTTCTCCTGTTCAAAGCGGTATTTTCCGAAATCGAGTATTTTGCATACAGGCGGATTTGCAGTCGGCGCGACTTCAACAAGGTCGAGTTCCCGGTCTTTAGCCATTTTGAGAGCTTCCACTGTGGGAACGATTCCCATCTGGTTACCCTCATCATCTATAAGTCGTACTTCTCTGACGCGAATTCGTTCATTAATTCGCGGTCCCTTATTAGTGTCTGCCAACTGGCCTCCTCGTGTCGCAAAAAACACACATGTATATTAAGCGTAAATTAGATTATATCAGAAAAAGCGTCATTTAGTCTAGTAGCGGCGATGAAAATTTACGCAAGCCCAAAAATGTTGGTCGCCGCATAAGTCGCAACGCTCCGCTTGCGGAACTGTTGTCTTGAATTTTTTTCGCGCTTGGTGTAGCATAGTGGCATGATTTTATTCGCAATGCTCTTGATTCCGCTTTATTTTGTCTATTGGCTTTTTGAGCAAAAAAAGCCCTTGGCGCCGTTTCTTTTCAACGCTTTCTTGGGTTTGTTTTTGGCGGCGGTTTTTTGCGCCTACAAGTATTTCTTTTCGCCCTATTATTTTTTGACGCCCGACTCTTTTGTCCGCAATTTCATCCATATCGAGTTGGAACAGATACTCTTGCCCTTGGCCGTTTTGACCGCCGCCTTTTTGTTTGTCTACAAAAAAGACAAGATGGCCGTCCGCGTGCAAAACATTTTTCCGTTTTACGCGGGCTTTTTTGCCGTATACTTGCCCTTTAGAATCCTAAACGAGTCGCTTCCGTATTCGGCCTTTGGACTTTTTGCAAAGCCCGTAATGTTCCTTTTAATGCTTCTTTTGGCCAACAAGTGCCAGGAATATCTTTTTATTTCGGCCCATAGGGCCTTGTTGACCGCAAAGCAGGCCGTGTGCGTTTGGACATGCTTTGTTTTATGCTTGATTTTGCCGGCCGCGATAGAAGCTTTGTGGATTTTGGGAATGAACGCCTTCTTTACTATCGTTTGCTTTTTGATTTATGGCGGAGCGGCAGTCCTTTGCCTCTTAAAGGGGCCAAAGTTTTTGGAGAGGTTGTAAAAATTTGAAAAAAATTTTCTTGGCCATTTTTTTGGCCGGCATGGGCTTTTTTGCCTTTGGACAAAGTTCTTGGAAACATTCGGCCGGAGCGGCTGTAAACGCCTCTTTATATTCTTTGCATGTAAGGGGCGATGGAGAGAAGAACGCCTTTGTTCCGCAATTGTCGGCCCGCTACTACGGCGAGGCGCAAAACGGCTTTTGCGTTTCGGGAACCTTTGGCTTTGGCCTGTCCGTCAGCAGGAATTTTAAGTTGGACAACGAGAACAATGTTTGCGCGGGCCTTGCTTTTGGAACGACAATCGGAGCGGGATATGCCTTCCATAACTCCAGCCGCGGAACGTTCGCGCTTCTTGGAACCTTGTCCTTTGATTGGATGACCTATAAGTTCAAGAAAACGATTTCCGCGAAAGTTTCGGGCGGAACGGTGTCTTCCGAATGGACGCAAGAAGACTCTTTGTTTGCCTTTGGAATCGGCCTAGAGGCGATTGGATTCTTTCCTTTGACAAACCGCTTGTCTTTGTACGGAACTTTGGGCTTGAAATTCTTTGACGCGGGAAAGCTAAGGATAAACGGAAAGAAACTGGACCGCAGTTACAATGATTCGTTTGAGATAAGGGGGAATGTGGCGCTTACCCCAAGCTTTGGCGTTATGTGGAATTTTTAGGAGCCTTCGGGCCGTTTTTGCCTTTCTAACCCTAAACTCCGCCGTTAAAATTCCGACAATTTAAGTATGAACTCATTCAATCGATCAATTGACTTATTGCACAAGGCCCTGGATGTAAACGCCTTGCGCTATCAGGTAACGGCTAACAACATTGCCAACGCCGAAGTGCCGAATTTCAAGCGTTCCTCTGTAAATTTCGAAAGCGAGCTTAAACGCGCCTTTGAATCCGAGGAAAACGCCCGCAATTCCTTTGACTTGACAAGAACCGATCCCCGCCATTTTTCAATCCACAACGTTATGGATTGGCAGGAAGTAAAGCCGCGCCGCGTGGTTGATTGGAGTTCCACCCAAAACGCCAACGGAAACAGCGTTGACGTAGAGACCGAAGCGATGAACATCATCAAAATCCAGATGCAGTATCGCTTGCTTAGCCAGTTGGAAAACTTTGAGTTTAGCCAAGTAAAGACAGCGATGTCGCCTAACCGCTGATTTTAGGGAGGAAGAATAAATGGGACTCTTTTCTGCGATTAACATAGCTTCTACAGGACTTAGCGCCGAGCGTCTTAGAACCGACGTTATTTCAAACAACATCGCCAACGCTTCTACAACAAGAACGCAGGACGGCGGTCCCTTTAAGCGAAGCCGCGTGATTTTCCAACCCGTGGCCGACGCCAACCCCACGTTCCGCACTCCTTATCTTCCCAGCAATTTGGACAACGGTCCCGGAAAGGGCGTAAAGGTGCGAGAGATCGTCGTTGACACAAGCGAAGGAAAATTGATTTACGATCCCGACCATCCGGACGCGATCAAGACCGGACCCCGCGCCGGCTATGTAGAATATCCTAACGTAAACATCGTAAACGAAATGGTTGACTTGATTTCGGCCAGCCGCGCTTACGAGGCCAACACAACGGTAATCGAAGGCTCAAAGGATATGTTCAATTCCGCTCTTGAAATTGGACGATAATCGCGCTAAGATAAGGGCAGGGTGGAAAAATGAAAATTAACGAAATGCCAGTCTTGCAAATGCAAGGCTTTGAAAACATCAAGGACACAAATCCGCTTAAGAACGCTCCGCATGTGAACATTCTTTCTTCCGCGGAAGAAAACCAGCGCATAAAGGAAAAGTCTTTTGGCGAATTGTTGTCAGAAGCCTTTAGCGCAATGAACAAGCAGCAAACGGACGTCGATTCCCTTACAAAGCAAATGATTACAGATCCGGACAGCGTTGACATTCATGACGTTACGACTGCCATGGCAAAAGCCCAAATGTCCATGACTTTGGCCAAGACTGTGGTTGACCGCGTCATTACTGGCTGGACAGAAATTACAACGACACGCTAATGTTCGAGCACGTTAACAGGGAGGGGACATACGTTCCCCCGACTGACTCGATTTGGCCGCAAAAGCCCGACCAACCCCTTTTGCAGCCAAAGCATTTGCGTCAAGTTGTCGTAGACGAAAAATATCCCTTTATTGACAAAACCTTTAAATTCTTTTTGTGGCGCAACTTTATTTACGCCGGCGTTTGGTTTGTTGTCTTTCCTTTGCAGCGCCTTCGTTACGGGATTAAGTTTAAGGGCTTGGAAAATTTGCGCAAGAACAAGGCGCTTTTTAAAAACGGAGCGGTGACTGTTTGCAACCATGTTTACCGTTGGGATTTTTTGGCGGTTGTCCAAGCGACAAAAAAGCGCCTGTGGTTTCCGGCCCGCGCCGAAAACTTAATGGGAAGCGACGCCGGCTTGATCCGCGCGGTGGGCGGCATTCCCGTTGCCCAAAACTTTAGCGGAATGAAAAAATTCTACGAGGCCTTTGACTCGCTCCACCAAAAGAAAAAATGGATTCACGTTTTTCCCGAAAGCTGCCGTTGGACTTGGTACCAGCCGATTCGTCCCTTTAAGCGCGGCGCCTTTGAGTTTTCGCACCGCTACGACATTCCGATTATTCCCATGGCAATAAGCTACAGGGAGCCTGACGCTTTGCGGAAATTTTTTGGCGTAAAGCATCCGCTTGTCACGTTGACAGTCGGCTCGCCGATAATGCCCGACACGGGCCTTTCGTTAAAGCAAGATTCCACAAGGCTTTTGGAAGAGTGTCACAAAAAAATCGTTGACATGGCGGGCATAGAAAAGAACCAATGGCCCGCGCTTTAGCCGTTTGTTTTAAGGATTAAAAGTCGCTTCCGTCTAAAATCTTGGAGGCAAATTCTTCCCAAGAAATAACGGGGTGCTGCAAGTCCCAAATGGGCCTTTGAGCCTTTGTCTTAATCTGAACGAATTTCATTCCGGCGTTTCTTGCGCCCTGGCCATCGGTGTCGTCCCTGTCGCCGACAACCAAAGTTTCCTTGGGCTTTGCTCCAAGGTCGGCCGCGATTTGCAAAAAGCCTCTGGGCGCCGGCTTTAGGCAGCCCAATGTTTCGGAAGAATAAAACCTTTCGCACAAGTCCAAGGCCTCTTGCTTTACTCCGCAAGAGAGCGCGCGCTCCTTGATTAAGTTGTAGTCGGAGTAGAGCGCGATTTTTGTTCCGGAGCCGGAAAGCGCCTTGAACACTTCAAAAACTTTTTGATGGGCCGCGAACTTTTTATGCCCAAGAACTTTTTCCATGTAGCGAAGGTATCGCTTTTCGTACCATTCGCCAAAAGTTTTTGGCGAGCAAAAGGCGGTCTTTGAGGCAAGGGTGTAGTATTCCTTCTTGAAGTTTTCGGGAGTCTCAAAATCGCGGCCTTTAAAGAACGCGCGCGCCTTTCGTTCCGCCTTCATAAAGAAAAACCTGTGCAAGCGCGGAAGAAGCAAGCCTTTTGCGATGCCTGTGTTGTCGTAAAGCGTGCCGTCAAAGTCGAATATGACGGCCTTGAAATTTCTTGCGTTCATTAACGGATGACCAACTCTTTAAAGTATTCGTGTCTCTTGTCGTCTTGCATCAAGAGGTTCATCTTGAACTGGCCGTCGCGGGCTCCTTTTTGGATCATGGCGGCCTTGTATTTTTCGAATGAGTTTTCAACCAAGCGGTGGCCGATCGGATCCTTTACGCGGAAAGAATCTCTCTTGGCGGCGTACTCAACGTTTTCGCTCTTAAGCTTTTGGTCAACGCAGGCTGTAAACTTGTCGCAAAAAGCCTGGTCAAGGTCTTTGTTTTGGAACTCAATGTAAATGTTGTAGGCGCTTTGTTGCAAGTCCGCAAAGCCGACAAAGAAGCTGGTCTTTTGTCCCAATTCTTTTTCTGTTTCCGCAATAGCGTCGATGAATTGGCGTTCGCTAAGCTTTTCGCCGGTCATCGAAACGATTCCGTTTATCTTTTGAATGAATTGAATTGTGGGAATCGTCTTGTAAACGCCGGTGCATTCGATCATGTCGTTCATATTGTAGCGGTAAAGGCCGCCGTAAGTCGTTATGTAGGGAATGTAGCGCTTGCCTTTTTGCAGCTGGTGCAGCTGAATGAATTTTGGGTTTTCGCTTTCGTCGCCGATTTCTGTAAACTCAAAGTAGTGGTTGTGCGGGAACAAAACAGTGTCGTCGGCTCCGTTCATTACCAAGCCCGCGCGGCATTCGCTGGCAAAGTAGCCGAACTCCTGGTCAAGCGTCTGCTCCGGAAAGTAGTCCTTGTACTTGTCGCGGTAAACGCTTGTGTTTCCGCAGTGCCAGGTTGTTATCGTCTGCAAGTTGGGCCAATAATGCTTGGGAAGAACGCGGCCGTACTTTGCCTTAAGCTCGCGGAGTTCCGCGGCGCGCTTGGGGTTGGGCGAGTATCGCGCTTCCAAGACGGAGCGGATTTCTGGCTCGATGTTGACCTTTTTGCTAAGGGTTCCATGTTCGATGTCGTCGATGTAGTCGTCCAAGAATTGGTCAACGTTCTTTTGCAACTCGATGATTGTGGAAGGGTTGGCGGTTACCAAAAGCGTTACGTTTTGCTCGATGCCGCTTCGCATCAAGGCGTAGTAGCGGGCTGTGTAGTCCTTTATGGCAAAAACGTCTGCGGGAGCGGAGTAAAGGCCCTTGATGAATTCCGGGCAGTCGCGCTGGGTCACGCCCGATACGGAGCCGCATACCGTTCCGTCGGGAGCGTAGCCTTCGATTGACTTTCCTACGATGGAAACGCACTTTCCCCAAAAGGTCTTGGGCCTGTGCATGATAAAGGAGTAAAGCCAAAGCTTTGACATTTTGCTAAAAATGTTTTGGTAGTATTCGTTGGTGATGGGGATCCACTTGGGCTCTTTTGTCGTTCCGCTTGTCGTGGCGTACATCATCGGCTTTCCGGGGAACAAGACGTTCTCTTCGCCGTTCTTGTGGCGCTCGATGTAGGGGCGCAAGTCCTCGTAGTCTTGGATCGGAACGTTCTTTTGCCAGCGCTCGTAAAGCTCGTCGGCGCTTTTTGCCTCCAGGATTTCAGAAAAATGATGGGCTTTTCCCCATTCTGAGTCTTTTGCGTATTCCAAGATTCCGCGCAAAGTCTTTTCGGATGATTTTTCGCAGTTTTTTGCGGCCTTGTCCAAGGCTTTTTTATTCTTTTTGCCAACCCAGCTAAGCGCGAATGTGATGAGCGTGGCGTTCTTTTCCTTTTTCATATTAGTTCCTTTTATGGGGTATTGTTCCTGCTATTTTATTCATTTTGGCAAACCTTGTCAACTTTGCTTGCAAATTTGCTAAAAAAGGTATATAATAGTAGAACGATGACTAATGAGATTTTTGGAAACAAAGTTTCGTGTTTTTCCGCTTGGAAGGCAGGCCTTGCCTATAAGATGTGCAAAAGAATCTTTGGCGAGCAAAAAGAGCCTCTCGACCTTGTAGCTGTGGCCAAAGGCGGCGTTTACAAGGATTTTAAGGCCTTGACATTGGTTCGCCGCGACGACCTTGAGGCCCAAAAAGACGACGACGGAACGCCCTTAAAGGTTTACGAAGTCAATCCCAAAAATGCCTTGGTCATCGGAACGATTCGAATGGGCTTTGGCCACTGGAGAATCGCCATCGCCTTGGCCAGCGTCGCGGCCAGCATGAACGTCCGCGCCTATATTTTGGACTACCTTTCTTTTTCAAACACCCCGATCGCAAAATCGATAAAATTCTTGGAAGATCTTTACAACACTTTTAGCCGCCTTTCGCAAAGGTCCAAGTGGTTCAACAACCATATTTGGGAAGACATCACAAGCCGCGCCAACGCCACGCTTGACTCGGCGATTCAAAACCGCGAAATCTCAAGGCTTTTTACCGCCGCATTGGAAAAGCTCCCAAAAGACATTCCGCTTGTGGCCGCGCATCCTTGGGTCGGCTGGTCGGCCATGCATTGCGGAATGAAAAAAGTAATCTCAATGGTGCCGGACAATCTTCCTTTGGCCTTTTGGCTTGTGCAGGGAAGCCTCCACACCGTTCAGTCGCCGTCGGCCTACATGGGCTACCGCTCTCTTTTAAAGATGGAGCGCGGAAAGCCGATCACCCATTGCTTGCCCGCCAGCCAGATTGTCCAAACCGGCCATTACGTTGACTATGAGCTTTTAAGCTCGATCAAGGCCGACTGCAAGGCCCGCCTTGACCGCGCCAAAAGGGGAGAGGCCCGCCGCTTCCTTTTGACTATGGGCGGAGCGGGAGCGCAGGCGCACAAGTTTGGCGACATAGCCAATTATTGCAAGGAATACATTCGCCAAAAGAATTGCGCTCTATTGATCAATATGGGCGACCACGAAGGCCGCTGGCTTGTCTTAAAGGAATTGCTTGAAGAAGGCAACATTCCTTACACGCTCCACACTGATTGGAAAAAAACAAAGGCCTTTGCAAAAGAGGCCGAAAAGTCTCCCGTTACCGGCGTCCATATTTTCTTGCACAAAGACTTTTACGCGGCCGTCTATTGCACAAACCTTTTGATGCATGTTTGCGATTTTATGGTAACAAAGCCGTCCGAGCTTTCGTTCTACCCAATCCCAAAACTTTTTATCCAGCGCGTAGGCCGCCACGAGGCTTGGGGCGCCATTCGCGGAAGCGAGATCGGCGACGGAACAAAAGAGGCCGACGACCACATTATCTTGCACAGGCTTTTGACAATGATTATAGAAGAAGACGACCTTCTTCAAATGCAAGTTCAAAATATTTTGAACAACGACAAAATGGGAATTTACAACGGCGGCTACAATGTAGTTAAATGCGCGTTGCAATAAAATAAAATTTTTTTAGGAGACATAATATGGCATTCGTCGATGATTTGCTCAAAAAGGCCAAGGCGGCCAACAAGACAATCGTTCTTTGCGAAGGCGAGGACAAGCGCGTGGTTGAGGCCGCCGCTAAAATCGTAAAGGAAGGAATCGCAAAAATCATTCTTTTGGGAACGGAAGAAGAAGCCAAAAAGGCGGCGCCCGGAGTTGACCTTAGCGGAGTAAAGCTTGTAGACCCGGCCACAAGCGCCGACGCCGACCGCTACGCCGAGATTTTGTTCAAGGCCCGTGAAGGAAAAATCAACAAGAAGACCAACCAGCCTGAGTACGCCGACGTTGCCGCGGCCAAGGCTTACATTCAAAAAGACCGCACGATGTTCGGAGCCTTGATCCTTAAGGCCGGCGACGCGGACGGCTTTGTTTCTGGCGCCTGCCATTCAACGGCCAACACTTTGCGCCCCGGCTTGCAGGTAATCAAGACCGCGCCTGGCATTTCTACTGTTTCATCAAGCTTTATCATGGTCGCTCCAGAAGGCGGCAACCCATACATCAAGGAAGGCGTTTCGCTCTTTGCCGACTGCGCGATTAACATCGAGCCCGACGCCCAGCAGTTGGCCGACATCGCCGTCGCCACCGCTGACACAGCAAAAAAAATTGCCGGCATCGAGCCTCGCGTGGCCATGCTTTCGTTCTCTACAAAGGGAAGCGGAAACGACGACAAGTTCTTTAAGTCTGTTCCAAAAGTGCAGGAGGCCACGGAGCTTGCAAAGAAAGCCGCTCCCGACTTGGCCATCGACGGCGAGTTCCAGTTTGACGCCGCGGTCGCTCCGGAAGTAGGCCAGCTTAAGGCGCCGGGAAGCTCAGTCGCAGGCCACGCCAACGTATTTGTATTCCCCAACATCAACGCGGGAAACATCGGCTACAAGATTTGCCAGCGCATGGGCGGCTGGATGGCTATCGGCCCTGTATGCCAAGGCTTTGCAAAACCGCTCAACGACCTTAGCCGCGGCTGCAACGTGGACGACATCGTCGCCACCGTAGCCGTAACTGCGCTACAGGCATAGAATTTTTTGGCGGCCGCAAGGCTGTCCTGGATGATTAGCTTAGTGGTAGAGCGCTTCCTTCACACGGAAGAGGTCGTTGGTTCGATCCCAATATCATCCAATCTTATTTTTCTTGACGCGCGCAAAGAAAAACAGCGAAAGCGTGATCGAGATAGTTTCGGCGATTATAAAACACCACCAGACATTGTTGATTTTTCCCGTAAGCGAAAGCAAGTAGGCGCTTGGAAGCAAGAACAAAAGCTGGCGCGCTATGCTGACAAACATGCTGTAGCTTGCGCTTCCCAAGGCTTGGAAAACAGAGCCAAGGCAAATGCAAACCGCCGCTCCCATAAAACTGGGCGCGATTGTTCGCAGAGCCGGGATTCCAATCTCCAGCATTTGGTCAGAGGCGTTGAAAAGCTCAAAAAGCTGCTTTGGAAAAAATTCAAAGAGCGAAACGCCCACAGTCATAATGCAGCAGGCCGCGATTATGGCAAGCTTTATTACGCGCTTGATTCTGTCCGGCTTTTTCGCTCCGTAGTTGTATGCGATTATCGGAACCATTCCGCTGTTCAAGCCAAAGACAGGCATGAACACAAAACTGTTCAGCTTAAAGTAAACGCCGTAGACCGCGATGGCTGTGTCTGCGATTCCCTTGAACATTCCCAAAATCAAGTTGAGCGTGTAAGTGGTAAGAGAGCCCACCGACTGCAAAACGATGGACGGAGCGCCTACCTTGTAGATTTGCAAAATGACTGTCGGGTCCGGGCGAAAGCCCTTTAACTTAAACTGGACTTCATGGTTTACCTTTAGGTTAAAGGCCAGCGACACGCAGGCCCCCAAAATTTGTCCGGCAACTGTGGCGGCCGCGGCTCCGGCGATTCCCATTTTGGGAAAAGGTCCAAGTCCAAAAATCAAAATCGGGTCAAAGATTATGTTAAAGATTGTGCCGACCAATTGAGAGGCCATGGTCCAAATCGTTTTTCCGGTGGCCTGCAAGAGGCGGTCGAACATCATTTGGCCAAACATGCCAAAGCCCAATAGCATGCAGATGGAAAGGTAAATGATTCCGTCGTCTATGATTGATTGGTTTTGCGTTTGGCTTCTAAAGTAGGGCGGAACAAAGATGAGGCAAAGAATGGCGAAAAAGACATAAGTCACCGCGGCCAAAAAGATGCCGTTCATCGCGCTTTTGTTCACCGCCTCTTGGTTCTTTTGTCCAAGGCGCATCGAAAGCAAGGCGTTTACGCCGACTGCCGTTCCCAAGCCAAAGCTGACCATAAGCATTTGAAAGGGAAAAGCCATCGACACGGCAGTCAACGCTTCCTCGTTTATTTTTGCGACAAAAATGCTGTCAACGATGTTGTAAAGCGAAAGGACGAACATGCTTATCATCATCGGAAGCGACATGTTCACCAGAAGGCGGCCAACCGGCATCACGCCCATCTTGTTTTCTTGTGCTGGTTTTTCTTGCATTGGGATATATTATAGAAAAGAGAAATAAATATCAAGCGGACAAAAAAAAGAACGGCGTTGGCCCTTGTTGCCGTTTCGCCGTTCTTCATATGTAATGCTTCGCGCTTAATTCCGGCGGCGAACCGCCGGATAATGCTTAGCTTACCATTCTTTTTTGATGTCCTCGATGATGTTGGGCTCGCCTTCTTCTGTAGAGAAGAACTTGGCCTTCTTCATGTCGGGGAGCAATGTTACAGTTTCGCCCAAGCGGAACGCGGCGTTGGCCGTTGTCTTGGCGATGATGTTCTGGCCCTTGTTTGTAGACAAGTAAAGGTGAGTCTCAGCTCCAAGGGGTTCCTTGTTGGTGATCTTCATCTGCATGGCGTTCTCGCCGGCCTTTTCGCTGTATTCCAAGTCTTCCGGACGAATTCCGAAGTAAACTTCCTTTCCAACATAGGCCTTGAGGCGCTTTTGCTGGTCGGCTGTGGGAACGACAGAGAACGAACCTTCGTCAACGACTACCTTTCCGCCCTTTTCGATTACCTTTACGGTAAGGAAGTTCATCGGCGGAGTTCCGATAAAGCCGGCAACGAACTTGTTGATCGGGTTGTTGTAAAGGTAGAGCGGAGCGCCAATCTGCTGGATAACGCCGTCTTTCATTACAACGATCTTGTCGCCGAGCGTCATGGCCTCGATCTGGTCGTGAGTTACGTAAATCATTGTGGCCTGCAAGCGGTTGTGAAGGGCCGCGATTTCGGCGCGCATTGTTACGCGGAGCTTGGCGTCAAGGTTTGAAAGAGGTTCGTCGAACAAGAATACCTTGGGGTTGCGAACGATGGCGCGGCCTACGGCTACGCGCTGGCGCTGACCGCCCGAAAGAGCCTTAGGCTTGCGGGTAAGGTACTGTGTAAGGTCAAGCTGCTTGGCGGCTTCTTGAACGCGGCGGTCGATTTCCTTTTTGTCCATCTTGCGGATCTTAAGTCCGAACGCCATGTTGTCGTATACTGTCATGTGAGGATACAAAGCGTAGTTCTGGAAAACCATCGCGATGTCGCGGTCTTTCGGCGGAACGTCGTTCATTTCCTTTCCGTCGATAAGAAGCTTTCCTTCAGAAATGTCTTCCAAACCGGCGATCATGCGAAGAGTGGTAGACTTACCGCATCCAGAAGGTCCTACGAATACGCAGAATTCCTTGTCTTCTACTGTGATGTTTGAATTGGTAACCGCGCGAACGTTTCCGTCGTAGATTTTGCCAATTCCTTTGAGTTCAACTTTAGCCATACAGGCCCTCCGTTAAATTATATTATTATAGAGATTATTTTAAGGCGCTTTTTCCGATTTGTCAAATTTTTTTTAGGGAATTTAGGGGAATTTTCACATTTTTTGGGAGGAAATTCGCTGTTTTTTTTACATTCTATATAAATGTATTGTATTGTGGAGCGGAACGGGATAACAAAATATTATTTGCTTTTTGCTATATCTGGGTGTAGAATTTGCAGCGAGGAGGCCCGTTATGATGCCAAAATCTGTTTTGATAAAGCGGCTTTGCGCCGTCGCTCTTTCTTTGCTGGGAGTTTCCTCGGTTGGAATGGCCGCTGGCTGCAGAAGCAAGACTGTCGAAGGCTTTAAGTTGCAGGACACCGAGATTTGCGTTTATGGCGGACAGGAAAATTACATAACGACCAAGTTGTATGGGGCCGTTTTTGACGCAAAGACAAAGGAGCCTTTGGCGGGAATTAAAGTCGCGGTTTATAACGGAACGCGACAAATGGCCGAAGTTTTTACCGACGAAAAAGGCGTGTATTACTTTGACGACATGAACTTGTGGGCCGGAGTGGGCGTTGACTACACGATGATTGTTTCCGACCCCAAAAAGAAACTCAAGGCTTTGCGCCGCGACTTGTCGTTTGAAACCTACGAAGTCACCCGCGAAGAAATTGTTTTCTTGGAATCAAAGAAATAATATGGGCGCAAAGGATTTCCTCCGCCGCGAAATTTTTAGGCTCTATAGGCACAACTCTGCCAAAGAGCATTCCCTTGACTATCTTTTTTGGGAATGCACAAGGCGCTGCAATTTAAATTGCAGGCACTGCGGCTCGGACTGTACAAAGGAGTCTAATGTTCCCGACATGCCGCTTGAGAATTTTGCAAAGGCTCTGGACTCCGTAAAAGAAAAAAATCCCAATAAAAAGATGACTGTCTGCGTGACAGGCGGAGAGCCTTTGCTTAGAAATGATTTGGAGGCGGCCGGAGCGGAAATCCGAAAGCGGGGCTTTAATTGGTGCATGGTTTCAAACGGCCTTGCGATGACGCGCGAGCGCTTTGACTCTTTGATAAAAAGCGGGCTTGGAGGCCTTAGCCTTAGCATTGACGGCCTTGAAAAAGAGCACTTTTATTTGCGCAAAAACAAAAAGTCCTTTGGAAGCGTCGTCTCGGCGATCGAGCTTTGCGTTGAGAGGCATGAAAGATACCCGCGCCTTTTTTTGTTCGACGTTATCACTTGCGTTCACTCAGGGAATATTGACGCGCTGCCGTCGCTCCGCGATTTTTTGATAGCGAAGGGCGTTGAGTATTGGAGGCTCTTTTGCATTTTTCCAAGCGGCCGCGCGGCGCAAGACTCGCTTTCGCTTAGCGGCGAGCAGTACAGGCGCTTGATGGATTTTATAATAGAAACAAGAAGCTACAAGAGCGCGGACGGCGGCTCTATTTTTGCAAGCCATTCTTGCGAGGGCTACTTGGGCCCGTATGAGTTAAAGGCAAGAAATTACCTTTTCTTTTGCAGGAGCGGCATTAACATCGCTTCGGTCATGTGCGACGGTTCCATAACCGGCTGCCTAAGCGTCCGAAGCCCGGACTTTATTCAGGGAAACATTTACAAAGACGACTTTATGGACGTGTGGAACGAGAGGTTCTCCAATATGCGCGACCGCTCGTGGGCGAAAACCGGCATCTGCCAAAAGTGCAAGTCGTGGCGCTGGTGCGAGGGAAACGGCTTGCACCTTCACGCGGACGCTTGCTCCCAGCCGGCGTATTGCAACCTAAGAATTTTGGAAGGAAGATAATATAGGAGGAGTGTGTCATGAAAAAAATTTTTGCGGCTAGGGCGCTTTTGTTTTGCGCGCTTTTATTTTTTGCGTCGGCCGCTTTTGGCCAGGCCAAGAATTCCGGCGGCAAAAAGTCGCCCCGCGTTTACGGAGAATGGAAAACCTCGGACGTTGATTGCCTATTGCTGGACACGGACAATTACGCTTGGTTTTTTCTCGACGACGGCAAGGACACCGTTGTGGCGTATGGCATGTATTCCTACAACTTGGACTTTATAAAAATCAAGGCCGCCAATGTTTGGAGGGTCTCGGAAGATTCCCGGACTTGCGACGTGGATTTTGTCTTTCCATATTCCTTTGACGCTGAAAACAATTTGCAAATTGAGGCTTTTGGAAAAAAATATCATTTTACAAAATACGCGCTAAAAAACGGCCTTTATCCGCCAAAAGACGGCTCCCTTGACGGAACGTGGACTTGCAAGTTTTACGGAACGGAAAACGGTCAAAAGTTTTGCCTGGACACAAAAATCTACATTTATGGCGGAGCGATGATTATGCTGTTTTATCGCGACGGCGATTTTTGCCGAACGTCGGCCAACCATATTTTTTACAAGAACAATATTCTTTATCTAAGCAACGCGGCGGCCGACTTTATACCGCTCAGCCAAAGGGCAAGGGAAAGAAATCAAAAAAGTCTTGACTATCCTTTTGGTGAGGTTTCCGTTCCGCCTGTGGATGCCATTTTTAAGGGTTTTGAAAAGTATGCGACTTACGAGGCGGTAATGCCGTTCAGCCTAAAGAAAGACACGCTGACCCTAAAAATCGACGGAAAAAAGCTAAAACTGAAAAAACAGGGCGAGCTTTGGAAATAAGAAAACAATATATTTATATAGAAGAAATTTGTATTAAATAACAAAAAATTATTTGCTTTTTAAGATATACTGGTCTATAATTATTAATATGATAAAAAGTGCTGAATGATTTACGATTATATTCATTCGGCGCTTTTTTTTTAACTCGCTTTGGCTTTTTGCCTATTCTACGGGTTATGATTCTTTTTTATAGAGAGGTGTTTTTATGAAGAAAAACAAATTGCTTGTGGCGCTTGTAGCCGCGATGGCCCTTGTGGCCGCCTTGCCGCTCAGCGCCGCAAAGAAGAAGGACGGCTCAGTCACGCTCAAAAAGAAAGACGTGAGCTTTGAAAATCAGGGCGGAAGCCTTACTGTGAGGAACGAAACAAACGGTGAGTTAGTTATCTTTGTAGGAAAAGTCGAAAAAGGCACGGTTCTTGGAGGCGTACATGCTCGTGGAAGCACGAATTTTGATTTAAGAAATGTTCCGAGTATTCCTGCAAGCGGCTCTCTTATGATTCGCGCCGCATCTTACGAGATTTATAAGGGTAAGGCAAGAATTACGGAGGACGACGTAGTTTTTACAGGACTTGTTGTTTATAACTTGAATGACTCGGGAGATAGAAGCGATATTTCTATTTATAAGGGAATTGATGTTCAGCAAAAACACTGCATTTATGTAAGCAATCTTTCGCCGGGATACGTTCTTGAGTTGAGAAAAGGCTCGCAGGCGCAAGGTGAGGTTATCGCTACGCTTCCGCCCTTGTTGCGACACAAGCGCGTTTATTTGGAGCCTGATCTTGATGGGTATGGAACTGATATTTTCCCGACATTTATTTATGTAGATCCCAAAACGGGTGAAAAGACTTCTTTTGCGGGAAAAGAAGCGGATGCCGAAACTGTGCTTCCTGATCCAGTTGGTTCGAGCGAAATAAATAGTTATGAGTGGAATGGTCCAAGCGCAGGCGCCGTTAATTATAAAGTTGCCTTTATTAAGCTTAAGAACGGCACAAAGAAAAGTATTGAATTTAGGGACGGAACAAAAGACTTGCTTAGCAACAAAGGTCGTCGTCTTACTCCGTCGGGCCGATTGGACACTTATGAAATCGCTTCCGAAATGGGTGAAAGCGGCCAGACTTATACAAGTTTGGCTTGCCGCATTGCTCCAAACATTCACACGATGCCTATATCAAAGTATGTGTTTAGACCGGGATATGTTTACGAGCTTTCTGTAACAGACATGAACGGAAATTATGAATATGGCATTCGCGAGATTGAGAAGAAAAGCCTCGTTGATGATTCTCGCATCTCGCTCTTTGGCGAGTGATAGTTATTTAGCCTAAATGGAATTCGCCGTCTCGCTTGCGGGGCGGCGAATTTTTTCTTTATTTACGGAGAGTTTTTTATGAAACGAGCTTTTTTTTGCCTTGTGGCGCTTTGCGCTTTACTGTACCCAATCTATGCAAAGCCAAAAATTGAAGACAATACTTTTTCCGCCACAGTCATAAACAACTCTGACTTTGAAATTTTAGTTGACGGCGAGCGGATCGCGCCTGGCGCGCAGGTCGAACATAAATTTCCGCTCCATAATTCCGCCATGGCTTCCGCGGATTGGGACATTGAGTATACAGTGCCGTTGACTGACAAAGTGTTTTATGTTTTTGACGAGAATAAAACGCTTTCTGACAATCAAAAAATTTTTGCGATCGCAAATCCCACAGGCCAGTATGTGGAGCATTGTTATGCCGTTGTCTTTAACGACTCTGATGAAGTTGTTGAATGCAGGGGCCGCGGCACCATCGGTTATTCTTGCTACACAAAAGGCGTTGTGAATTCAAGAAACGCTTTGCCGGATGTCGGCTCTGTTGCGGCTCATTCTGTAGCTGTATGTCCTATAGGAAGCGTTAGCAGCGAATTTACAATAATGCCTACATCAACAAACGCAAGGCTTGCCACCGGCATTTCCTACCGCAAAGGCTACGTGTACTACATTTCCTACAAAGACGGAAAGGTGACGCTAAGGGACGCAAGGCCTATTCAGAGCGTAAAGGAAAAGCTTTGGAAAAAGGAATACGGCCGCTCGGTTATTTTGCGCGGAATAAAAACAAAAGGAAACAAGGCTTTTGTTTTGGGAACGGACAATGTAAAGGACGCAAAGGGCAATTTGTATTCCGAGGGCTTTATCCAGCGCATAGACGCCGCGGGAGCGGAGGACTGGAAGGAACCGTGTTCTGTAAAAGGCGCGGACACTTACCTTTACGACATCGCCTTTGACGGTCCGGAATCTTTTTTGATCGCGGCTCAGACTGTAGGCGCGGATTACGAAGGCCTTTTGTTAAGCTATGACGTGGAAGGAAAACTAAAAAAACGCCTTCCTGTAAAAGGCTCCGCGGGTTTTGACACGATAAGAAAGGACAAGGGCGGAAACCTTTATGTACGCGGCGCCGACATGAACGGAAGTCCATTGGAGTATTCTGTTGGAGCGGGACTTGCGCTTTCAAAGGTAAAGCCTTTTGACCTTGATCCGCTTGCCGAAGAATTCGTTCAGTCTGTGACAGCGGTTTTGTATGACGATGATGGCGCCACCTTTATCGCCGGCGAAAGCGCAAGGCAAGAACGCCCCACGGCGACTGTGGTTCAAGTCAAGGCTGGCGGAGGCGTCGACGTTCTTTATTCGGCGCGAGAGCCCAATTCCTACATAATGGACATGAAAATTAAGCGCAAAGAAGGCGTTTTGCTTGTCTGTGGTTCGCTTGACGCCAAAGATTCCGCGGGAAACGGAGGCAAGCCTTTTATTCGCTGCGTCAACATAAAAAGCGGTGTTGTGGAATGGGAGCACATTTTTAAGACAAGCCGTTACGAAGTTGCCTTTAAAATCGCTGAGTTTGAAAGCTATGGTTTTGGAGTTCTTTTGGTCAACGCAAACGACGAGGGAAACATTTCCGCTCCGTGCGCTCTTGTAAGGACCAACGCCGTCGGCGAGTTTGACTTTTAGTTTTTGGAGGAGAAGGGTATGAAAAGATTTTATTTGTTCTTTATTTGCGCGTCGCTTGCCGTGGGCCTCTTTGCCGAAAGATCCGTTCAAGACGTTTTAAAGACTTTTGACGAAGCGCTTATGAAAAACGGAGTGGGCGAGGCCGGAGCGGTAATCGGAAAAATCACTTACGCCGACACCGATGTTTGCGGAAGCGTCGTTCCTTTCTTTAGGGGGGAGATAGAAAAGGCGGCCGACAACACGCGAAGAATAAAAATCGTTCCTTCTTCCAACGCGGACGATGGGGCCAAAATCGTTGCCGCCACCCGCAGCCTTGGAGCCGGAATGCTTATGCCCAAAAATAACGCGGCGAAAAAGAATTATGTCATCGACGGTCGCTACAACGAAAAGGACGGCGGCGTTGAGCTTGTTCTTACTCTTTTGGACCAGGACGCAAAGCCTGTGAAAAGCGCTGGCGTGTTCTTTGCAAAGGACAAGGTGCAGGGCTACACCCTTTATCCTTCAAACATAAAGACGCAAAAACTTGTGGACGAAGACTTTGCCGCCGCCGCCCAAAACACTTCCAACGAAAAGCTTAAGATAAGCGCCTGTATGCTTGACGAGCAGGGAAACCAAGCCGAAATTTTGAGACCCGGCGACATCGTAAAGTTTGTGATTCAAACAAGCTCGGACTCATACATAGCCTTGCAGGGAATAGACGCGACCGGCGACGTTTACTGGCTTCCGATAGAAGACAACTTTATTCCCGCCGGAAAAAAGCGCGTTTTTCCTGACATCGAGGGGACGGATTTTAAGGTTATGGACGGAATCTATGGAGCGGAATCAATCATCATTCACGCTTTTTCCACAAACGAAGCGCTGCAAAGCCAAGTAAGCTTTTTGGAAGGAAAATACCGCAAGGGTATGATAGGGAACACTCGAGGCATTGGAGCGTTCAAGTCAAATTCCGCTGGAACGGGAACCAAGGATTCCGCAAACGGAATGTTCAAGATTGTTTATACGGTGGTTGAATGAAAAAGATTATATTGGCTTTTGCCGCGGCCTTTTTTTGCGCCGCGCTTTTTTCGTACGAGTCAAGCGACATTGACTTTACGATAAAACCCAAGACTCATTTTAGCCAGGGGGCGTCTGGCGCCGGAAAGTCGGGATTGGCCGAACAAGACAAAACTGCGGTAAAGAACAAGACCGAAGTCGCGCTGCCTGACCAAAAGCTTTTGCGCGGCTTTGAGCGCTTTCCAAAAGTGGACGCGTTTGGCGACGCTCTCCCCGACAGTTTTTTGTTTTACCGCAAAAACCTTTCTTCAAGCCAAAAGTCGGCTTACGACGAAATCTACAAGGCCTTAATGAACGCCAACCCCACGCTTGACCTTATTACGCGCGTTCATAACGAAGAGCTGGCAACTGTAATGGAAGCGGTGTATTACGACAACCCCGAGCTTTTTTGGTGGGCGGGCGGATACAGTTATTGCTACAATTCCATTTCCGGCTTGGTAACGCAAATTGAATTCAAGCTTTTGTTCAGCGAACGTGACTTGCCGATCGCCAACAAGATTTTCTTTAATATGTCCATGCCAATAATTTTTTACGCCAATCTTTTGGACAACGACATGGACAAGATCAAGTACGTTCACGACTACCTTTGCCTTTCGATTGACTACGACATAGAAGCCTTTAATTCAGGCAACTATGGCGGAAAGTTGCAAACAGCTTACAGCGCCGTCGTTGACTACAAGACCGTTTGCGCGGGTTATTCAAGGGCCTTTGCCTATTACATGCAGCAATTGCGCATTCCCTGCTCTGTTTTGTCCGGAAGCGGACACGCTTGGAATATGGTTCAAGTTGGCGGCGAGTGCTATCAAATCGACGTTACTTGGGATGACGGCGCGCAAGTTCCCGTTTACTTTAACTTGCCGCACGCTCAAATGCAAAAGGTTGAAAGCCATTCTCCAGGTCCCAACGCCAACGCCGTCATTTTGGCCAATCCGACTAGGAGCGAACGTTTTAAGTACGAAAACTATTTTGGAAAGGCGCCGATTGGCCGCCCCTACACATACAGGGAACTTTCTCGCATTAAGGAAGACGTTGAGAATCCCGCCTTTGCCCAGGTTGCCAAGGAGCAGGGGCAGGGCGGGCAAAGTTCTATGCTTGCGCTAAAGCAAATCGATTTGTTGGGCAGCATGCTTGACGCGAACGGAAATCCGGTTTCCAAATTGCGGCCAAACGACATCGTTAAGTTTAAGGTTTTGGCCGATGCGGACTGCTACCTTGCCATTTTGTCGATAGACGCAAACGGCGCCAAGGCTTGGATTCCGATGAACAATAATTTTTTGGAAGCGGGCAAGCAAAGGGTTTTTCCTGACTTGTCGGGAAGAGTTCTTAGAATCGCCGACGACGGAGTTTTTGGAAAGGAGCATGTCATAATTTACGCTTGCTCAAACAAAGAAGACCTTCCGTCAAAGGCGGCCAGCGGAAAATATTCCAACGAAGATTTGCACGCGATTATGCGCCGGCAGCAAGCCGCGCGCAAGTCGCCCGACCAGGCCTTTGGCGTTGCAAAGATAACTTATGAGATTGTGGGGAAGTAAAATGAAAAGACTTTTTGTTTGCGCGCTTTTTGCCGCGATGATTGCCGCCGCGTTTGCGGAGCCAAAGAACGCCCTTCTTGTCGCCAACGGAAATTACACTAGTTTTGGAAGCTTGAACACGCCGGTAAAAGAGGCAAAGGAGCTTAAGAAGTCTTTGGAAAAGTTGGGCTTTGCTGTAACGATTGTGGAGAACGCTGGCCGCGAAAAGATTTTGGACTCTCTCCTTGATTTTCAGCGCGCTGTTTCGGCAAGCGGCGGAATAGCGTTTTTTCACTACGGCGGACACGCCGTTCAAGTTGCCGGAAAAAATTATTTGATCCCTGTTGACGCGGACATTCCGGACGAGCGCAGGGTTTCAAGCCGCGCCGTAGACGTTGACGAAGTTATGGCCAGCATGCAAGGCGAGACGAACATCGTAATCTTGGACGCTTGCCGAAACAATCCGCTTCCTTCTTCCAGCGGCCGCAGCGCCACTCGCGGCCTTGTTATGAGCGAATACAAGCCTGCCAATTCCATCATCGTGTATTCGGCGCAAGCTGGAAAGGTTGCCCAGGACGGAATATTCACTCCGATTTTGACAAAGAAAATTTTGGAGAAAAAAGAATTGGGCGCGGTTTTGCGCGACGTTCGAAAAGAAGTTTTTGACAAAACCAACGGTGAGCAAAATCCCGGCGAATACAACGAGCTTATGACTCCCGTTTACCTTGCGGGAATCTCAGAGTCAAAGCCGCAGGAACCGCTCCCCATTGAAAATCCTCCCGCTCCGGAAAAAAAGAAAGAGACGCCCGCTCCGCAAAATCCTGTTCCGCAAAACAACTCTGACAAAACGGATTACCTTGCGCTTGCCCAAAAAGAGCGCGAGGCAAAGAATTGGCAAAAGGCGGCCCAGTTGTATCAAAAGTCCGCCGACCAAGGAAACGCGGTGGGGCAATGCCGCCTTGCCGAACTTTTGCTTGAGGGGCGCGGCGTAGGACAGAACTATTCCAAGGCGATGGAACTGTTCAAAAAATCCGCCGACCAAAATTACGAGGGCGCTTTTTACGGACTTGGCGTTTGCTACGAGTTTGGCCGCGGAACCTGGATGGACTACGGCAAGGCAAGCGAGTTTTACCAAAAGGCCGCGGACAAAAATTACGCTTTGGCCCAGTATCGTTTGGGCGAGCTTTACTATTCAGGTCTGGGCGTAGCCCGCGACAAGGCAAAAGCCAAAGACTTGTGGCAAAAAGCTTCCGCCAACGGCAGCCAAGAAGCCGTCAAAAGATTGAAGACCGCCAATTTTTAACCCCATTTTTTAGAAGGAGCCGTTTATGAAAAAGAGAGTTTTGTTTTTTGCCGTTGTGGCGATGTTCGCTGCGATAGGGTGGGCTCAAACGCCGGAACTCGACCAAAAGATCGCTGATTTGCAAAGCGAAGAATTTTCGGAATCCATTGAATGGCTCAATAAACTGGAAAAAGAGCTTAAGCCGCATTATCGCGAAAACGATTCCTTATACGCGGTCATCGCGTATAGAAAGGGCGAAGTCTACTCTTCGGAATTTCAGTATGAAAAAGCCATTGAAGAGCGCAAAAAGGCGATATCCATTTTTGAAAAGCTTGGCGGCAACGACGAGGATATCGCGGACTTGTGGGGCTTGATTGGCAATGACTACAATAATCTTGGAAAAATTTCAGAAGCTGTAGACGCCCATAAAAAGGCGCTTGACATATGCAAAAGGGTTTTTGGCGAAAACAACACTAACACGGCCTCTGCCTACAATAACCTTGCGGTTGATTATACCGCGATGGATAAATTTGACGAGGCTTGGAAGTACTATGAAAAAGTTATCGCCATAATTGAAAAAGTTGCCGGGCCAAAAAGTCTTGACACGGCTATAGCTTATTTTAATGTCGGACTCTTTTTTTACAATAAGGGCGACATCTCCAAGTCCTTTGAATACTACGAAAAGTCTCTTTCGATAGTTGAAAAAAACGCTTCAAACGATCCTTTTATGGCAAATTGTTACAACGCGATAGCCGGCAATTACGCCGCCATTGGGGATGAGGAAAAGTCTTTCGCTTACTCGCAAAAAGCGTTGAAAATGGCCCTGAAATCCTATGGCGAAGACAATCCTGAAATACGTGTCTTTTGCAATTCTTATGCCTCAAAGCTGCAAGAGCACGCCCGCGTTACTGGAGACGTGGATTCGCTTATTCAAGCCACAGACTATTATGGCAAAACAATCAATTTAAGCGCCAAGTATAAAATTTTTGACGATCATATGCTGTCGGCTTGCTTTGACTATGGATGGTTCCTTGAGAGTCTTGGGCCTAACGGTTGGATAAAGGACATGATTCTTTCTGACAGTTCCCAAGATGTATACGATGGAGTGATAGAAAACCTAAAAAAGTCTATTAATACTACCATTCCGCCAGATTTGGGAAAAACAATCTATCCAGATTACAAGGGGACAAAGATAATAAATGACGGCGCGAGATTGCTTTACAACATGGCTTTGTGGATTAGGCAAAATTTTGCCGGCATTACAGAGGATGGCTTTGTCGCAGACTTGTACCACAGAATTGGGGTTACATACGAAAACGACGGAAACAGCCAAGAGGCAAAAAAATATTTTAAAAAAGCCTTGGATATAAAGAAAAAATTTTTCGGCGAATTTAATTTGGCTTGCGAAGGGCTTTACTTTGACACAGGATATTTTGCCCATCAAGCGGGAGACAATAAA
>JAEEGH010000577.1_pt1 | contig 131825 bp, 114 predicted proteins | sample 9134181 | NCBI WGS metagenome assembly JAEEGH01 (sample SAMN16246544, study PRJNA631951) | gut metagenome | biome: gut microbiome; feature: rumen; material: DP-attached | host: Bos | place: Iran: Karaj | collected 2018-10
GCCTGATCAAGGAAAACGAACAGCACCTTCTGCCATCCCTTCATGGTCTTCCCGGGCTCGATTCCCATACGTCTCTTCATGAAACTGTTGGGAAGCTCGAAAAGCGCATAGGCGATGCCTACAAGCACGCCGACAAGAAGGTTAAATGTGACCTTATTCTCGTGCTCGAGGTAGAAGAAATCATGAGAAGCAAGCACGGGTGATGCCTTGCAGATAAAACCCCAGAGAAGAGTCATGAGCGTTCCCAGGATCACATATCCGGCAAATCCCTTCCAGGTCTTGTTCTCGCCGAAGATGCGCCTGCCGTCTTTGAAGTTCTTCCCTGCATCTATCGGCTTCTTCATGAAACCGAGTATGGGAAGTTTGCAGAATACCATGTTGAGTATTCCCGCAAATATCACCGGCATCAGTGTGACATACATAAATGCCAGGCTTGTCAGAACGCCATTCATATAATTACCAGGTCCATTTCTTGAACAGTTTTCTGCCTTCCGACGAATGACGCTTGCGCCATTCGTTTCCGGCAGCGATTACTATCAGGATCGTTCCCGCGATGAGCAGGTACAACAGCCATGCCATTGAAGACCAGAATGTTGCAGACAGATAGACCGCAATGCCGATGAGAGACACAATACCAAGTATAAACCATAGCTTGTTCTTTTTGATAAAAGAAAATAAGAAAATACCTACGGCCGCAACGCCCGTGATCAGAAGATCCACATTATCGCCTGTGCATGCCGCCGAGATGCCTTCACTTACTACTGCAGCCGCTACGAATCCGAACCATATGAATTTCATAACCCGGTCTTCGGCAGGCTTGACGGCAAATCTCATCAAAGCCGCATAAATGAGCATTACGGCAAGTATAAATTCGCATATGTAACCTTTGGGAATGTCAATGAACGGCTGGACCATTACCGCTATTGCAATCGGGACTGACGCAATGGCAGCAATCATCTTAGCTGGTATGTGCGATATTCCGATATAGTTGACTATCGTAATACCCAAGGCAATGAAGATCAGCATGACCGCGTAGTCGGTTTTCTTTTGGCTGAGCATCAGGAATACCGGCATAAAAGAAAGATAGTCGATACCTTTGGCGGAGAAAGCCTTTTTCGGGAAGCAAAGCCTTCCGATGAGCAAAAGCACGATAAAGATACCAAACAAAGTTAAGCTGAACAGATCCTTGTTTTTCATTACGGGCAGTTTTCTTAAGAAACCGTCGGCTGCAAGATCGAGTATTACCACAGGTATGAAGATCATGAATCGGTTTCCGCAGAAATACAGTGCCAGCATTATCACGGGCATCAGAATGAGCATTACCCATGGCTCCCATTCAACTGTGGCAGCACATGCCCAGAAGACCAGGAATGCACTGATGGCATGAACAAGATACTTTGTGTAGAGAGCGAACTTCTCCTTCTTAAAGAGAGGCACATAACGCATTAGAACGAGTATCAGCACCATGATGATGCACAGCGGTATAGCGGCGATCTTCATGTCGAAAACCCTGTTGTTCTTAAGCTCATTAAATACCGTCGGAGAAAGAGACACAAAGACCGGTGTGTTAACGGCAAGCGCTGTCACAATAAGAGCAGGTACATAAAGGCCTTCCTTTTTCTTTGCACCGATATAGTAGTTATATGCAAGAAGGACTGAAACGAGCAGTACCAGAACTCCGTTTGCAATAAGCTTTAAGAGCATGACGCTGTCCGGAACAGCGTCGAAATCGCGTGCAATCTTAAGTCCGTTTGCACCCATCACGATCGAAGACCACATGAGCACTTCAGCCGCGATCCTGATCCTGTAATCGTCTTTGAGCTTTCTTACTATGGTCAGTACGAGCGCCGCGGCAAATGTTACGGGAAGCACGAAGATAAAGTAATTCGTTTCATCGGAATTGCCGAGAATGGCAAGCAGAACTTCTGCGCTCATTATGTAATACCAGACGGATGCAAATCCCGCGTTGATCCCGCCTGATGGTTTCTTTGTCCTAAACACAGACGCAATGACCGCCATGACACATGCAACACCAGCTGCTATCGCTACCGGTGCAAACAGTTGATCACGTTCTTCAAGATCAAATAAAAGCACTGTAAATGTCAGAAGCGACGGTATTAAAAGATCCGAGAACAATGTGCGGACTTTAACGAAGAAATAAGCTGCGAAAAGCGCTGCGAGTACCGCGAAGATCATCCATATGTTCTTGGGATATCTGGTCTCGATCAGGACCACTCCGTAAAGCGCTGCGCCCGCAACAGGGAGCAGATATCTCACCCATTCCCTGCCCTTGGTAAACCTTGCATGAATCATCAGTTCAGCGTTTGAGATCAGAGATCCGCCAAACAGGAGCAAATTGCCGTCTCCGCCGGAGGCAAACAAAGCAACGATCATAAATAAAGCCGTTGAATAAGACATAACCTCTGCGTAGATCTTAAGTGAAAGCTTTCTCTGATCGCCCGTACGTAGCATGATTATGCGTAGTAACAATGTTAAAACGGCCAGAGAAACGAAGATATACTCGTGCGGATAATAGCGTCCTGAGGCTTCTCCAAGCTGTCCCGCGAGGAATACTATAAGCCATGTAAAAGAGAAATACGTGATGCCCGTATAAAAGCCCGACTTGTAGATCATCTTTCCGGCTGCGGCTGATATTGCCATTACGGCTGCCGCCACAGCTGCCACGATCCAGCCGTGTCCGCTTTCAAAAGAGAATCCTTTTCCGAAGAGCTTGAACATTCCGACTCCGACAATGACGATCGGCCCTAAGAATCCTGCAAGCGTATAGAATGCAAAGCCCGTCTGTCTGAGCTTTAATACTTTTCCTGAAAGGAATGAAAGGAAATATACCACAGCGACTGCAGCAAGGAGAGTAAATGCTCTCGCGGCATCGCCCATGAAACTCCAGGATACGGAAAGGAAAGCCGCGCCGACTATCGTAAGCAGAAGTACGCCGACACCGAAAGTGATGCTCGTGCTGCTGATCTTTGATCTCTTTTTGGGTTCTGGACGGACTTCCGGAGCAGGCTGATACGCCGGAGCCGGAGCATATACGGGTGAGGCCACCGGGGCCGCCTGTACCGGAGCTGGAGCGGGCACATGAGTAGCTGCCTGATAAACACGTCCTGCAGCTATTGCCCGTTCATTCTGCTGATCCTGCTTAATGCGGAAAAGTTCCCTTCTGGCATCAATATACTTGCGTACAAACGTGATAAGCAGTATCTGAAGCGCAATTGCATATGGAACAATGAAAAAGATACAAAGTAAACCAATATCGTCTAAATCCATAATATCTTCCCCTTTTCGGACTGCCCGTCCGTTAGCGTGATAATATCATTATGAATTATCGGGTGTAAAGTGCTTTGACTATCAAAGTAAATTATGCCACAAATTTACCACATATAATAAACATCAGGCTTTAACGGCCGCTGCAACAAAAACCGTTCCTGCTCTGTATATATGGCATAGCACGAATTCGGAGGACTGGAAAATGAAAAAGTTAATCGGAAAAAGAGCCATGACCGCTGCACTCGCGGCAATGCTGATGTTTACGGGATGCGCGAACAGGGCCCCAGTTAATACAGAACCGCTCAAGAACGACCCCCAGCTGAAGACAGAGATCAAGCTGAATGAGGTCGCAAGCCGGAAGTTTGACGAAGAAAAGCTCAATGCGGATTACGGCAGATATAGCTTCAAGATGATGGCGGAGATCGCCGCAAATGCCGAAAAGAACTGCAACATAATGATCTCGCCCGCATCTATCATGATGGCTCTCGACATGGTCGCCGCAGGCGCCAAGGGCGAAACGCTCAAGCAGCTCAACGCGCTCTTCTCAAGCGACGCCGATCCTTTGGAGCAGCAAGCTTTTGCTTCCGAGATGATGAAGCGCATCAACGCTTCCAAGAAGCTCAAGTTCGTCTGTGCCAATGCCATCTGGAGCGACAACAAAAGACTCGGCGACAAGATCAATTCCGAATACACAAAGTACATCAAGAAGACTTTTGATGCGGAATTCAGCTCCGTCGAGTTCAACTCTGAAACCCACAAAATGGTCAACAAATGGGTCGACGAAAAGACAAACCACATGATCCCGGAGTTGTTTGAACAGCCTTTTGGCGCGAATACAGTCATGGTACTGGTCAACGCCATACGTTTTGAAGCACAATGGGCAAAAGGTTATGAAGACGGCCAGATCAGAAAGCTGATATTCAAGGGCACCGAAGGCGAAAAGGAAACCTCAATGCTTTCAAGCACTGAAAAAGGCTACTTCATGTCTGACAAGGCGACGGGATTCATCAAGTACTATCAGGGCGAGGAGTACGCTTTCGTCGCGATCCTTCCCAGAGACGAGAAAGCCAACGCCAACGAGTTCATCAAGAACTTCTCCTACGATGATTACCGCAGATTCATCTCCAGCCGTACAGATTGTGACGTCTATACCCTGATGCCTGAATTCAAGTCCGATTACGGCATCAAGCTCAACGAGATCTTGAAAAAGCTCGGCGTAACTGACGCGTTCAGTGACAGCAAAGCAGATCTTACGGGAATCGCCAATCCTGCAGGAGGAAAGCTCTTTGTCTCAAACGTATTCCACAAGACTCACATCGAGGTCGACCGCAAAGGCACAAAAGCCGCTGCCGCCACGGGGATCACGCTCGACGTAAAGGGCGCCATGCCGATGGAAGAACGCAAAGAAGTCATCTGCGACAGGCCATACGTCTATGCGATCGTAGATGCGTCCACGATGAATCCGATATTTATAGGAACGGTCAACAACGCAGGATAAATTTTAAGGGGGCACTTAAGCCCCCTTTATTAATCCAATCCGAAAAACTCTCTAGCCTGGGCCTTGCTCTCTTCGACAGCCCGTGTCAGCTCCTCTACTCCGGAGAAAGGCTGCTCGGGCCTTAAGAACTTCATCAGTTCGACCTTTATCGATGCGCCGTAAATATCCTCGTCGAAATCGAAGATGAAAGTCTCGGCAACGTCGTTTACGGCATCTTCGACAGTCGGTCTTCTTCCGACGTTAGTAACACCGTAGAGCGTGCGATTCCCGAGCGTTACGCGGGAACAATAAACGCCGCGCCTTACAACGAACTTGTCTTCAGGTATCTCAAGATTTGCAGTAGGAAAACCCATCTGACGTCCGGCCTGTTTGCCGTGGCAGACGCGTCCCGAATACGAGTAAAAACGCCCGCCGCAAAGCCTTGAAGCGAGTTCAACGTCGCCGTCTGCCAAAGCTTGTCTAAGCCACGTTGTTGAGATCCTGCGGTCAGTTCCATCAAGTATCCTGTCGCTTATCACGCGGAAGCTTATCTTCTCTCTTGAAGCAAACTCCTTGAGGAGAGCCGCATCGCCCTGCGCGTCTTTTCCGAAACGGTAATCATGTCCGATAAAGAGCGCTGCGGCACCCGTGCGCATCTTTAATATCTGCTCACAGTATCCTTCGGGGCTCATGTCCCTGACCTGCGGGAAGTTGAGCACGAGCATCTCGTCAACGCCCAAAGCTTCGAGCATCTTCAAACGCTCTTCCATTGTATAAAGGAGACGCTCTTCACCGTTCTTGCCGAAATTCCTGAAGGTCTGGACGCACGTAAGAAGGCCCGTGTTTTCAGCGAGCCTGACCGCGCTCTTGATTATGTCGATATGCCCCTGATGCAGGCCGTCAAACATTCCGAGCGCCATGACACGTCCGCCCGGAATGAACGGAAGATCATCAAGACCGTATTTTGAACAGACCTTAATCATTTGCAAAAAGCCTCTCTATCCTCATTACCGTCTTTCCTTCTTCAACAGCGGGATAAACGACAGCAATCGTCTTCCCTTCAAATACAGCGCGGTAATATTTCCTGTCATCTGAAACGTCAGCGCCTTCAAAAGCGATCTTTCTGCCAAAGCTGAGATCCTTTGCCTGACGGGCATCCAGCCTGACTTCAGGCATATCTGAGATCGCACAGGATGAATCAATAAGGAATGAATGATCGCCGTTCTCCGCCATTTCAAAAAGCCTGTCGGGCGTATATGCGTCCTCTATCCTGAAAGGTCCGGTCTGCGTGCGTCTTAAGGTCTCTGCATAAGCGCCGTATCCGAGCATTTCGCCGCAGTCGGTGCAGATGGTCCTGATATAAGTGCCCTTGGAGCACTTGCAGGTAAATTCAACGGCAAAGCCCTTTTCTAGTGTTTCGATCTTGTCGATGACGAGGCTGTAGATCCTGATCTTCGCAGGAGGGAGATCGACTTCTTCACCCTTTCTTGCAAGGTCGTAGGCCTTTACGCCGCAGATCTTTTTTGCAGAATACGAAGGGGGCTTCTGTTCCGTGCGTTTTGATATTTCCGAAAAAGCCTCGCGGACTTTCTTAAAGTCTGTGGAAACAAGCTGATCCATTTCAGCTTCAGAAGGATAGTTTTCCGAGATGATCTCTCCGGTACAGTCGCCGCTGTCGGTAGCCGCGCCAAAGACCGCGCGGCACGAATATTCCTTGTCAAAGCCCTCGCAGAAACGGAGGTACTTCAGTCCCTTGCCGCAAAACACAGGCAGAAGACCCGTTGCAAAAGGATCAAGCGTACCTAAATGACCGGCCTTTCTTGAGCCGGTCAGTTTCTTTATCGCGCCGTCTGTCTTAAAAGACGTCCAGCCCTCAGGTTTGTCTACGAGGATCACTCCGTCAAAGATCATAGGAGTTTTTCCACACGCTCCCTGACCTCATCAGCCAGTGCGTCGATCTTCCTGCCCCTTACGGTAAATCCGGCTGCGCGCAAATGTCCGCCGCCGCCGTAAAGCCCTGCAAACGCTGCAGAATTAAAGCCGTCATTTGATCTTACATTTGCCCTGATCTCGCCGTTCTCGAGTTCTCTTAATACGATCGCGACCTCAACACTGTCAACGTCCCTCAATGCCGAAACAACGTCATCTACTCCGTCTGCATCGGCACCGTATTCCCTGAACATTGAATAAGGAACAACACTTAACGCGAACTGTCCGCCGCAGAGGAACTCTGCTTTCGAGCGTGCAGCTGCGGAAAGCCTGAATTTCGACTGCTTCTTGACATCGAAAAGGTTATAGCAGACAGCTGAGATATCTCCTCCCAATGCCATCAGCTCACCTGCCGAGACAAGTGTCTCGGGGCGTGTATTCTTGTATGTGAATCTTCCCGTATCGGTAACTATTCCTGCAATAAGGCAGCCGGCACAGAGCTTGTCTGCGAGTGCGCTGACGGGTCTTCCGAGGAGTTTTGCCATTGAACAGACAACGTAGTAGACGAGCTCACACGCAGAAGATGCATCGGGATCGATCCACATATTCTCTGCACGCGTACTGACGGAAGCGTGGTGATCGATGATGATCTTATTGGGACACTTATCGAAGAATTCTCCGCAGGCGCCCATTCTGTCAGATTCAGATATATCAACGGCGATGGCTCTCGTGAACTTTCTGTCAAAGACCATACCGCTTTCCCTGAACGCATTTGCAACATCAGTATCAGCAGAAACATCGAAAAGAAGTCCGGAAACTCCCAGGAAATTCATATTCTCAGGAAGCTCCTCAGGCATCGCAACATAGGCTTCAACGCCGATCCTGCGGAGCGCTTCGCAAAGGCCGCAGGCGGAACCTACACAGTCTCCGTCAACGCTCTTATGAAGAAAGATCAGGCAGACGCCGTCCTCTTTCTTGATCTCGCCAGCCATGTCGATAAGCTGTCTTGCTATGCGTTCGGAATCAGCCTGATACTTTTCAATCATTTTCGTTACCGGCTTCCTGCTCGCGCTTTTCTCTTTCAGCGCGCCTTCTCTCGTCATCGGCGATAGTCTTGCTGATCAGCGCATCCATGCGTGCCGCCTCGTCAAGAGTATTGTCGAGCTTGAAGTGAAGCTCGGGAGCGATCCTGAGCTTGACTTCCTGCACCGCCTCATAACGGATGAAACCCTTTGCGTGCTCGAGCGCATCCATCGCATCCTTCTTCGTCTTTTCATCACCGTAAACGGAAATGAAGACTGTGGCATGCGACAGATCCGAACTCATCTTGACGCCCGTGACAGAGGTCATGAAAGGAACCCTGGGGTCCTTGAGCTTCGTCGTTATGATCGTAGAGATGACTTTCTGCATCTCATCGCCGACTATTTCAGGTCTTCTTCTCTTCATTTATCAGTCTCTTGCAACCTCGATATTGCCGAATGCTTCGATAATGTCGCCGACCTTGATGTCGTTGTACTTCTCGACAGTAAGTCCGCACTCATGTCCTGCAACAGCTTCCTTAATGGAATCCTTCTCATGCTGGAGGGAACCGAGCTCACCTGTATAAGCAACGACGCCGTCTCTGATGACCCTGACCTTGGTGCCGCGGGTGATCTTACCGTCGGTGACGTAGCAGCCGCCGATGGTTCCGATGCCGCTGACCTTGAACAGCTGTCTGATCTCGGCATGACCCGTGATGACTTCCTCGATCTTCGGAGCAAGCATACCCTTCATAGCGTTCTCAACATCTTCAATAGCGTTGTAGATGACGCTGTAGAGTCTGATGTCAACGCCTGCTTCCTTTGCCTTGTCGATGATCATCTGGTTAGGACGTACGTTGAAGCCGATGATGATGGCGTTGGATACGTCAGCAAGAACGACGTCGGATTCGTTGATAGCGCCGACACCGCCGTGAACGACCTTGACCTTGACCTCATCATTGGAGAGCTTCTCGAGGGACTGCTGAACGGCTTCAACGGAACCTCTGTCGTCTGCCTTGATGATGATGTTGAGATCCTTGACGTCACCTGCAGCCATCTGTGCTGCGAGAGTCTCAAGGCTCATCTTGGAAGATCTGTGGAGCTGCTCTTCACGCTGCTTGATCTTTCTCTTTTCAACGAGCTGACGTGCTGTCTTGTCATCTGTTACGGCATAGAGAAGCTCGCCTGCCTCAGGTACTTCAGGGAGACCTAAGATCTCGACAGGTACTGAAGGACCTGCCTTCTTGATCGGGTTGCCCTTATCGTCATACATAGCTCTGATGTTGCCCATGATAGGTCCGCATACAACTGTGTCGCCCTGCTTGAGCGTACCGCGCTGTACGAGAACGGATGCAACAGGACCTCTGTTCTTGTCGAGCTGAGCCTCGATGACGGCGCCCTTTGCCTGACCTGTAGGATCAGCCTTGAGCTCCATGACGTCTGCAGTAAGCAGAACGTTCTCGAGGAGATCGTCGATACCGGTGCCCTTCTTTGCGGAGATCGGGACCATGATAGTGGATCCGCCCCACTCCTCGCAGATGAGCTCATAGTTTGTGAGTTCCTGCTTTACCTTATCCGGATTTGCGCCCGGCTTATCGATCTTGTTGATGGCAACGATGATCTCGGTGTTAGCAGCCTTTGCGTGGTTGATAGCCTCGATCGTCTGGGGCATGACGCCGTCGTCAGCCGCAACAACGAGGATGGCGATATCCGTGAACTGCGCACCTCTCGCTCTCATCGTGGTGAAAGCTTCGTGACCCGGAGTATCGAGGAACGTGATCTGGCGTCCCTTGAGTCTTACCGTGTAAGCACCGATCTTCTGCGTGATTCCGCCGGCCTCACCCTCGATGACGTTTGTGGAACGGATCCTGTCGAGGAGTGATGTCTTACCATGGTCAACGTGACCCATGACAACGACGACCGGCGGCCTGGGCTCGAGGTTCTCCGGATTATCCGTATCTTCCTCGAAAAGGATATCCTCTTCCGTCTTCTCCTCAAGGAGCTCTGCGTTGATACCGAAGCTGTCTGCAACGAGGCATGCCGTATCGAAGTCGAGTTCCTGGTTGATCGTAGCCATTACGCCGAGCTTCATGAGAGCCATGATGATCTCGGAGCTCTTCTTGCCGATACCTTCTGCAAACTCTTTTACCGTGATGAATGCCGGGATCTTGATCTCGGTTATCTGCTGTGTCTCGATCTGGACAGACTCTTCGGAAGACTTCTTTTTCTTCTTCTTGTATGAATATTCATCATACTCACCGTCTTCGTTGACTCTTCCCTTGAACTGGGAATCACGGTTGAATCTTCTCTTATCGTCAGACTGCTTACCGTCTCTTCTGTCGCTGTCGTTATGCTTCTTGTCGAAAGCATTGCGCTCTGCATAGTTGGTCCTGCTCTTCTTGACCTCTTCAACGGGAGCTGCAGCCTTCGGCTTGGGTGCCCTTCTCTGCTGCGGTCTGGATGAAGAATCCTCATCCTTGTCGAATCCGCCCTGGCCGCCGTAGCCGCCTTTGCCGCCCTGAGGTCTGCCTCCGCCGTAACCGCCGTTATATCCGCCGCCTCTTGAAGGGCTCTTCCTGTCACGGCCGGTATATGTGATGACCGTTGAACTTCTGATGGTCTCGCCTCTCGCGGGGATCTCACCGAGAGATACGACCGCAGACGAGAGCTTCGGCTTAGCGGGCTTGGGAGGCTCTTCAGCCTTGGGCTCTTCATTCTTGACGGGAGCTTTCTCTTCTGCAGCAGGAGCCTCGGGCTCTGCCTTGGGCTCGGGCTTTACTTCAGGAGCCTTCTCTTCGGCAGGCTTGGTCTCTTCTGCAGGTGCCTCGGGCTCAGCCTTCTTTGCAGCTGTCTTCTTGGCAGTAGTCTTCTTAGCCGCAGGCTTCTTCTCTTCAGTCTCTGCTGCTTCTTCAGTCTTCTTGGTTGTCTTCTTGGCTGTGGTCTTCTTGGCAGCAGGCTTCTTCTCTTCAGTCTCTGCTGCTTCCTCAGCCTTCTTTGTCGTCTTCTTGGCTGTAGTCTTCTTAGCTGCAGTCTTCTTCTCCTCGGCTTCAGCCTTGGGGGCTTCAGTCTCTGCAGACTCGGCCTTCTTGGTCGTCTTCTTGGCAGCCGTCTTCTTAGCTGCAGGCTTCTTCTCTTCTGCAGCTTCAGCCTTGGGCGCTACCGCTTCTGCAGGCTCTTCCTTCGGAGCAAGATCCTCCGGATTGACCTTCATAACACGCCCGAATCCGAGCTTCATCTTCTTGGTGCCGCCGACACCCTGAAATGAAATACCCTTCTTCTCGTCTTTGTTATCGCTCATCAGCATCCTCCTCGTTTAAGTCATCAAGCATCTGTGCAAGTCCGTCGGCAAATCCTTTGTCTTCGATCGCCAGGACCGTCCTTGGCGGACGACCCAGCGCCATGCCCAGTCTTTCCGACTCGCCGAAGCTGTATAGCGCCGGCTCACTTTCCTTCCGGGCTCCCCTCTGCGCCGCGCTCAATATCTTATCGAGCGTGCCGCGAGAGATATCCCGCGTACAAATCAATATCCGCGCTTTACCGCGCATCAGTGATGCCTTCACGGCATCCGCTCCGGAAATCGCTTTTCCGGCTCTTCCGGCCAGTCCGATCAGATTGTAGATCTTATCTTCCTCAGACATCAGCCGCTTCTAACATCTCCTTGGTGAGCTCTTCTATCTCTTCGGATGTCAGAGCCCTTCTGAGACCTTTTGACAGTCTCTGGCACTTCTTGAGTTCAGCCTTAATGCACTCTTCGCTGCGGCACAGGTAAGCGCCCCTTCCCGGAGCCTTGCCCGTGGGGTCGTACTTGATGACCCCGTCAGTTCCCGCTACGACACGAAGGAGATCCTTTTTATCCTTGCACGTCCTGCAGGCAACACAGCTTCTCTGCGGCTGTTTCTTCATTACTCTTCGCCTTCCTCGGCAACCTGGAATCCTTCTGTGAGATCCCTTACTGCCTCATCGCTCTCGTCGCTCTCTCTTCTGATGTCGATGGAGAAGCCCGTGAGCTTTGCTGCAAGTCTTACGTTCTGTCCGCTCTTACCGATTGCAAGTGAGAACTGATCGTCAGGTACGATGACTTTCGCGCGCTGCTCCAAGACACCGTCCTCGTTGTTGGAGATCTCGATGTCTACCCTGATGGCCTTTGCAGGCTGGAGTGCCTCACTGATGAAGAGTGCGGGATCTTCCTTGTAGTCAACGATGTCAATCTTCTCGTCGGACAGCTCGGACATGACCTGCTGAACACGCTGGCCGCGCTGGCCTACGCATGCACCCTTTGCATCGATATCGGGATCGCGGGAATATACTGCGATCTTGGATCTGGAACCTGCCTCACGAGCGACGGACTTGATGATGACGTCGCCTGCCTTGATCTCAGGTACTTCCATAGCGAAAAGCTGCTTTACGAGCTCCGGATCGGTCCTGGAGAGGACTACCGTGGGCCTTCCGCCTGCTTCCTCGATACCCTTGACGATGAACTTCATCTTACGGTCCTGCTCATAACGCTCTCTGTCGTTCTTGACCTGACCGTTCCTCTTTACGATAGCCTCGGCTCTGCCGATGCTTACATAAACCGCATTGTTGTCCTTACGGATGATCGTACCTGTAACGATACGATCCTTCTTATCTGCGAACTCTCTCTGGATCTTAACGCCTTCAGCTTCCTTGAGCTTCTGCTTGATGGAGTTCTTTGCAGCATCAGCTGCGAGTGATCCGAGTTCTTCGACTTCGATGGTCAGAGGGATCATGTTGCCTACTACGCAGTATTCTTCGTCGAGGCCGTTCTCACGTGCATCTTCAACGGAGATCTCGTTCTCGGGGTCAAGTGCCTCTTCAACGATCTCGAGCATACGGTAAACGATGATCTCACCGGTCTCACGGTCGATCTCGGCTCTTACGCTCTTGATCCTCTTCTGGGCATCGAACTCACGTCTGTAAGCTGCTACGATACCGCTCTCGATCGCCTTGAAGATCTCTTCTTCTTCGATATCACGTTCCTTGGCAAGGAGCTTAACGATATCGACGATGCTCTCGCGCTGTTCTTCTTCCTTTTTCCTCTTAGCCATTGTCATAGCCTCCTGTTAAAAATCAATATGCCGTACGGCCTGTGAGATCTCTCCCAGACCCAATTCATATTCGTTCCCGTCTTCGGCCTTAAGTGTCACCTTGTCCTCTGAGACCGAAGCTATCTCTGCGGTGAAGTTTTTCGCGCCGTTAACGGCAGCAAAGAGCTTCACGTCTATCTTCTCGCCCTGATATCTCTCGTAGTCCCTTAAGGTCTCCAGAGGCCTGGTCAGACCCGGAGAGGACACCTCGAAATAATCAGCGTCAGAATCGGTTCCTGCGTCGATCAAAGGATCGACTTCCTTGCTGAACGCCTCGCAGTCATCGCTGTTCACGCCGCCCCTCTTGTCGATGTACAGACGGAGGAACATGGCAGATCCTTCCTTCTTGTACTCTGCGTCGACAAGGTCATAGCCCATACGCTCTGCGACGGGCTGCGCGATATCAAATGCCTGCTGTGCGATCTTAGAACGCTTTCCCATTTTATCTTGCCTCTTAAAACAAAAACGGACCGCGTTAAGCGCTCCGTTCATAAAAGAATTTATTTAAGAACTTTGTAATAATACCACTTATAACTTTGGTACGCAAATACAATTTCATTTCTTATTTTATTAACTTTCTCCTATTCATTTTATTTTATGTTTTGGGTACAATTAGGATAATCCAGTTATCCTATATGGAAATATGATCCCAAAAGGAGAATTTGTTTATGATCAAACTAATCGCAGGCCCTAAGGGCACAGGCAAGACAGCTAAGCTTGTCGATGACATCAATGCAGTTGCAGCTTCTGACAGCAACGTCGTATGCATCGAGAGAGGCAACCGTCTGGATCAGCTTCTTAAGCCCAATGTACGTCTTGTCAACATGAAGGAATACCCGGTCGAGGGATTCGATCAGGTCCTCGCTTTCATTTGCGGTATCTGCTCTAAGGACTACGACCTTACTCACATCTATATCGATGCTATCTGCAAGGTAGCTGGCAACTATGACCTCAGCGACCTCACAGGCTTCCTCGTAAAGCTTGATTCTTTCCTCGCTGACAAGCCCATCACGGCAGAGATCATCTTCAGCGGCGAGATCGATGCACTCCCTGAAGAAGCAAAGCAGTTCATCTGAAGATTTCTTAAGACGGAGGTAAGATAATGTTTAAGAAATTTGCAAAAGAATTCAAGGTATTCGCGCTTCAGGGCAACGTAGTAGATATGGCTATCGGTGTCATCATCGGTGCTGCTTTCAAGGATATCGTTACATCTTTCACGGATAACTTCATCAATCCTTTGATCGCATCCATCGGCGGCGCCAACATCGCAGGCTCCATCCGTCTTCCCTGGGTAGACTATACAGGCCTGTCACTCGAGGAGATCCAGTCACTGTCCCTCAACTACGGCGCATTCATCACAGCCATCATCAACTTCATCATCATGGCTCTTATCCTCTTCATCATGCTCAAGGGCATCAACTCCCTTAAGAACATCGGTCTGAAGAAGCTTAAGAAGGGTGAGAAGGAAGAAGAAGCACCTGCACCCGAGCCGGAGCCTTCTGATGAGGTCAAGCTCCTCACAGAGATTAGAGATGCTCTCAAAGAGAAGAAGTAATCTTACTTTACCCATAAGACTTACAAGAGGCTGCGGCAGATACCGCAGCCTTTTCTTTGGCTGTATGTTACGACTTGCGGGATTAATTGCTGTGTTAAAATATTTTTGGTGTGTACATAAAGACTACACATCGTTCGATTACTATTGCACCATCAAACATAAGAGGAGTAATTGTTATGAAGAAGCATTACATCACAATGGCAATAGTGACCGACATTCTGGTACTGGCACTGTTCGTTCTTGGAACGGGTTTTTATACCTACATCTCGGCAATGGACATCATAAAGCCTTATTGGGACAGAGTTAATACCGTCGCGGCCTGGAACAATCTGAGTCCCGATAACAACACCACCGAGCAGGAATTAATAATCAATAGCTATTATGCGTGGAACTTCCACAATGATTTCAGGCTGAACGGTATGGGGCTATATGCCTGCATCGGACTGGAAGACGGTACAACGCTCGATTCTTCTTCAGATTTCTGCCTGGCGTGGAAGTCCGAAGACTCTTTCATGGAGACCGATGAAGTAAGGATCTTTGCCATCCCCCAGGGTTTTGAGGATCCATACAACATATACGATCCCGTTTTCGAAGGCGAGTGCGATGACGTCTATATCCACGGCGGCACCATGGTATACCAGGAGAAGACCTATCAGCTGGACGATTTCGATTACAGCCTCGGCGAGAGGGTCTCCGCGGAGGAATGGGCTGACGGACAGTATCTTTACTGCTATGTCTGCAGGCTTGCAAAAGATGAATACGGCAGGAAGCTTAACCAAGAGGCGGAAGCTATCTATAACGAATTCCTTGACAGTTTTAACAGCAGCGTCCTCATCATGCCTGCGGAGAAGCAGGATATATGGACATCCTACAAGATCTCATGCTGCGTAACACCTGCAGGTTACATGTACACCGTTCAGGTCTTCCATCCGGTCGAACTGGTATTGCGTTCGAACATCGCACTGTACATCGTCCTGTTTGTCGTCATGCTCGCAGCACTCATCCTGATCCCTCTCTTCATCGCGAAACTCTACAGATCCCGTAAGGAATACGAGATGCGCTCGAGAAGGCTCACACGCGGCATTGCACACGAACTCAAGACACCTCTGGCCGTAACTAAGGCATACATGGACAACTGGGACATGCTGAGCGAAGAAGACAGGACCAAGTATGCCGAGATGGTAGGTCGCGAGATCGACGATATGTCGGATCTCATCACGACTCTTCTCGAGATGGACAAGATCGACTCCGGCAAGATCAAGCTGAACCTGGAGGAAGTCGAGATCTCCTCCCTCATCAGCTCCGTGTATAAGCGCGTTAAGCCTTTGGCTGACGAGAGAAAGCTCGAAGTAAAGATCGACACGGACAAGGAATATGTGATCAAGGCAGACCTTAAGCTCATGAAGATCGCCATCAGCAATTACCTGACAAACATGGTAAAGTATGCCGACAAAGAAGCTAAGGTCGACATCTGGATGAACAACGGCAAAGTCCTTGTCCAGTTCAAGAACGACAGCACCAATGACAGGAAGTCCAATACCGATAAGCTGAGCAGCAACGGCATGGGCGTCGAGATCAATGAGAATATAATGAAGCTGCACGGCTTTAAGAGCGGCAGCAATCTGAGAGAGTACGAGACGGTATACTGGTTCGAGGCAGAGAAGGTATGAGCAGGATCCTGCTGGCAGAAGATGACAGAGTAATAAGGGACATTACCGTAATGTACCTTACCAAGAACGGTCTTCAGGTGGATGTTACCGATAACGGCAACTCCGCATGCCAGCTGATCGAGATGAACCGCTACGACTGCATCGTTCTGGATATCATGATGCCCGGCAAAGACGGCAGAGAAGTATGCAGGCTGATAAGGAACAAATACGATGTTCCCGTCATCTTCCTGACCGCTCTGGGAGAAGAGCATGACATCGTCGAAGGTTATGAGGTCGGTGCCGACGAGTACGTCACCAAGCCGTTCTCGGCAAAGGTACTTCTTCTTAAGATCAATGCACTCATCAACAGATACCGCGGCCTTCTGGTCAAAAACGGCATGATAGTCATAGATGACCTCGTAATAGAACCTGCAAAGAGGCGCGTAACGATCGGCGGAACTGACGTTGCTCTCCCGCCCAAGGAATACGATCTGCTGATGTATCTTCTCGATAACAAGGACATCGTGCTTACCAGGGATCAGATCCTTGACCATGTCTGGGGCGCCGATTACGAGGGCTACGACCGCGCGGTCGATACGCACATCAAGAAGCTCCGAGCCGCTTTAGGCACGATGGGTTCTCACATCGAGACCGTGATCAAAGCCGGTTATAAATGGAAGTCATAAACAAGACGCGTCCGGGATACCGGGCGCGTCATTCGTTATTTCTTCTTTTTCTTGTCTTTCTTCTTGTCCTTGTCTTTATCCTTGGACTTTTTCTTCTTCTTTTTCTTCAGCTTCTCGATGTCGGGTGCCGCAGCGGGAACCTTCGGGACCGGAACGCTGGAGCTCTTCTTAAGTGCGGGCGCCTTTGCCTGCCTGCGTCTTGTCTGAGATCTCTTGTTGGTCAGGCCCTTGCCTTCGGGCGTGGTTTGTACGACCGGCGGTTCGCCCAACTGGACAAGCAGATCGGCGAGTTCCCTGACGGTTGCCTGGTTGACTGAATAGTAAACATTGCGTCCTTCCTTTCGAGCTGTAACGAGATCGTTGTCGACCAGCACGCGCATGTGGTGTGAGAGCGTAGGCTGGGTCACGGAGAACTCCGGAAGGATGTCCCTGGCGCAGACCTCACCCCTGGATGCGATCACACTCATGATCCTTATCCTTACGGGTTCCGCCATAACGGCAAGGCAGTTCGATAATCTCTCGGCGTCGTATCCGCGTGTCATATTGCTGTACCTCAGGCTATGAGCTGATCCTTGAGCGCTTCCTCGAATTCGCCGAGGTTGGCGCATGCGATTACTTCCGTGTTGTCCTCTAAGAGGATCTCATCATCGCCTCTTACGAGAACGGTCATGGGAACGCCCATCTTACGCAGGAACAGGAGCTGGTACTCCTTGGATGTCTCGACTGACATGTACTTGCAGAGGAGACGGAGGACCTGCTTGGCATCCTCGAGATAGATTCCCGAGAGCTTCATGAGGTGATCTACGACATACATTCCGAAGACGTCGTTGAAGTCCAGAAGATCCTTGCCGGGGAATACGCTCGTGAAAGCCGTGAGAGACATCTTGCCGACGATCTCGAGGCTCTTGAAGTCTTCGAGAGGGATCTTGAAGCTCTCGACGTTAGCAGAGAACAGTTCCTGCATCTGGTCTACGGAAAGCTCGTTCTTGAGTTCCTTGATGCGCTCGATCCTGGTGATGATCTTCTCTTCAGGGAAGAATGTTGCCTGACCGATGTCAGTCGCACGATGGATGAACCAGCTCTCAGGGATGAGTCCCTGTCTCTTCCAGCGGTATAAAGTGCCGTAAGATATCTGCTCCAGGTTAAGGAGTTCTTTCTTCGATATAAGCTTGTCGTCCATAGCGTTTGTCCCCTTTTATTAAAGTCTTTGGAGACAGTGTAGAATAACAATGTTACAAACGCCTGACACGCAGGTAAAATTAAGGCAACAAATCAGAACCCGAAGGCTGAGATTACCTCCGTAATGCCTGCTGCGATATCCGGATTTGCCGGCATGATCGCGAACAATACGATCAGTGCGATAAGGCAGAGTATTAATCCGATAATGTAATATACGAGGATCGCGCGCTCGAAGCTCTTGAAGTTCCTGTTACGCGGTATGAACGAGAACAGGATCGTCAGGATCAATCCGAGTCCGGGGATGAAGCTGAGCAGTCCGCACCAGAAATACTTGGATGTGGATACCGGCTTATATTCAGGCGGACACTGATCCTTAAGAGCCTGGATCCTGTCGCGCTTCTCTCTCTGCTTTGCAGCCTTCTTCTCGGCCCTTGCAGCCTGTGCCTGAGCCTTCTTTGCCTCAGCTTCGGCCTTCTTTGCCTGGTCTTCTGCAGCCTTTGCGGCAACTGCAGCCGTAGCCGCTGCCGCAGCAGCCTCCTCTTCAGCCGCCTTCTTGGCAGCCTTCTCGGCATCTTTTGCTTCCTTCTCTGCTGCCTTCTTAGCGTCTTCCGCTTCCTTGGCAGCTGCCTTCTTCGCTGCCTCAGCCTCCTTCTCGGCCTGCTTTGCAGCTTCCTTGGCTTCCTTCTCGGCAGCCTTCTTGGCAGCCTCGGCTTCCTTTATCTTCGCCTCAGCTTCTTCGGCAGCCTTCTGCGCTGCTTCTGCTGCCTCTGCAGCTTCCTGAGTCTTCTTCTCCACTTCGTTGTTATCGGACATAGTAATATACCTCCGTACCTGGATTTTATAGTTTTCATTATAGCAAGAAATAATAAAGAGGTGCTACAAAATATAGCACCTCCGGGATAGTTTATTGCACTAAGGATCAGGTCTCCGGCTTGATCGAGTAGTAGACCGTTCCGGGCTTGAGTCCGCCTCTTCTGAGCAGTCCCATCTCCTGTACCGTGACGAGCTGATAACCCATGTTCTGAAGCTCGGGAATGATCGTCTCCGAAGCTATCATGGTAGATTCGTAGATATCGTGCATCAGGACGATGCTTCCGTCCTGAACATCATTAAGGACATTGTTGATGGTCGTCTGCGTATCCTTGGTCTCCCAGTCGCGCGTATCAACGCTCCACAGGATAAGTGGTAAATCTGTCTCGTACTTGAGTGAATCGTCAACACGGCCTCCCGGAGGTCGTAATACTGATGATGCCACGCCGACATAAGTGAGGAGCTCTGAATCCGTCTGACTCAGCGTGCTAGCTACCGCCGATGCCGACATGACATCGAGGTATGAGTGGTCATATGTGTGGTTGCCCATCTCGCAGCCGATATCAGCGGCATGCTTGAGAGCGTCCGGATACCAGCTTACGCGGTTGCCGACGACGAAGAAAGTCGCGACGGCATCGTATTCTTCGAGCAGCGAGACGATCGTATCCGTGTACTGCGACGGGCCGTCATCGTATGTAAGTGCCACCATCGGCAGATTGCCGTCGACCGTTCTGTAGACGCATCCGTCCTCGCCTAACCAATAGAGCATATTGTCCTGGATGTAGTACGTATCGGTCAGCTTCTGTCCTTCGCTGAAGAAATACGTATCTGCCCCGATCTCGACCAGGCCTTCCGCCTGCATGCCGGTATCGGGCATGAAGTACAGCTCGGTTCCGTTATAGTCTACCCAGCCGGTCACAAGAGCGCCGTCATCGGCAAAATAGTAGTAGGTCTTATCGATCTTACGCAGACCGCCGTAGGTAATGTGTCCGTTCTCATACGAGTGGTACTTGTTGCCGTCCGCTTCGAACCAGCCGACCATCATCTGCGCACCGACCGGATCGAAATAATATTTATTGCCGTCTATCTCTGTCCAGCCCTTGGTAAGGACGCCGCTGGATTCATCACTGTGATACTTGAGGCCTTCGATCTCGAGCCATCCGTACTGCATCTGCCCCGACTCCGGGTCAAAGTACATCGTATTGCCGGAAGGTTCCGTCACGAATCCGACTTCCATTACGCCGCTGACGGGATCGAAATAATAAGAGGCACCGTCCACTTCCACCAGGCCGCAGGTCAGGGTATGGTTCTCCCTGTCGAAATAGTATTTCGCGCCGCCGTTATCGTAGATGCCGGACACTTCGTTGCCGTTGTCATCGTAGAAGTAGGTGTTGCCGCCGCTGTTTACAAAGCCGCGGGAGCAGGCAGATCTTATGTCGCACTTCATCGCGGCAACAGATGCCGCCACGGTGCCGATCACCAGGACGCTGCTGATAAAGATCGCTCTGTTTGCTCTTCTGCCCAAGGGCACACCTCCCTATTTTGATAGTCGTATGATAGTCCCGCAATGTTTCCAATGGTATATCCTGCGCGTGACCTTTGTATTACAAAAATAAATATTAGCCGAGTAATTGTACCTTGCCATCGGTTCAAAAACAATGTATACTTTTGACCGACTTCGGATGCTTAGCTCAGCTGGTTAGAGTACCTGCTTGACGTGCAGGGGGTCACAGGTTCGAGTCCTGTAGCATCCACCAATAAGCCCGATGTGTAAAAGCATCGGGCTTTATTAATTCTCAAGGGGGAACGGTTATGACTACAGCCAACATCTGTATCCTGGTGACTATCCTGCTCTATCTTCTCATGATGATCGCCATCGGCGCATACTTCAGCAGGATCAACAAGAGCACCGATGACTTCTATCTCGGCGGAAGACGCCTCGGACCTCTGGTCACGGCAATGAGCGCCGAAGCATCCGACATGAGCTCCTGGCTCCTTCTCGGTCTTCCCGGCCTGGCACTTGCCACGGGTCTTGCGGAGGCTACATGGACAGGCATCGGTCTTGCGATCGGAACATATCTCAACTGGCTCTTCGTAGCAAAGAGACTCCGCGTATATACGCAGAAGCTCGGAGCAGTTACGATCCCTGATTTCTTCGCAAAGAGATTCGGTGATGACAAGCACATCCTTACGCTTGTATCCAGCCTCTTCATCGTCATCTTCTTCGTTCCCTACACGGCATCCGGATTTGCTGCATGCGGCAAGCTCTTCTCTTCGATGTTCGGAATGGATTATGTAATGGCAATGATCATGAGCGCTGCCGTTATCGTTCTGTACTGCACATTAGGCGGCTTCCTTGCTGCTTCCACCACAGACTTCATACAGAGTATCGTCATGACGATAGCTCTTGTTGTTGTTCTCGGATTTACCGAAGGCATCGTAAACGGTTTCGACAATGTATTCGCAAATGTTCAGGGCCTCGAGGGCTACCTCGATATCTTCAAGGGCCACATGATCGCCGACGGTTCTGTCGGATCTTACGGAGCACTGCCCATCGCATCCACACTCGCATGGGGTCTCGGCTACTTCGGTATGCCTCACATCCTTCTGAGATTCATGGCGATCGAAGATAAGAACAAGCTCAAGCTCTCGAGAAGAGTCGCTTCCGTCTGGGTCGTTATCTCCATGGCAGTCGCCATCCTCATCGGTGTTGTCGGATATTCCGTAATGAAGTCGGTTCCCGGCTTCCCTCAGTATGCGTCCAACTCTGATGCTGAATCCGTTGTTATCGACGTAGCCAAGCTCATCGCTTCACACGGCTATATCCCTGCAGTCGTAGGCGGAATCATCCTCGCAGGCATCCTTGCTTCGACGATGTCCACTGCTGACTCACAGCTCCTCGCTGCAGCATCCGCGGTATCTCAGAACATCGTATCCGAATTCTTCAAGGTCAACCTCGGCAAGAAGACATCCATGTGGATCGCCAGGATCACGGTTATCGTTATCTCCGTCATCGCAGTATTCCTCGCGCTGAACCCTGATTCTTCAGTATTCAGGATCGTATCCTTCGCCTGGGGCGGCTTCGGCGCATGCTTCGGACCTGCGGTACTCCTCGGACTGTTCTGGAAGAGATCCAATAAGTGGGGCATCCTTGCCGGCATGATCTCCGGAGGTGCGATGATCTTCATCTGGAAGTTCGTCGTAAGAGTTGCTTTCGCAGGCAGCGTTCTCGATATCTATGAGCTCCTCCCCGCATTCATCCTGAACCTTGTGGTGGCTGTCGTTGTATCGCTCATCACCAAGGCTCCCGCGAAGGAACTGGTCGATACTTTCGAGCAGGTAAAGGCTGAAGAGTAAGTTCTGCCGTACAAAGTTACATTAATAAAGCCCGCGGAAAACTCATCCGCGGGCTTTTTGTATGAAGCTGTCTTGGGGTGTGATCAATACAGCGTGAAGTTGCCGTCGAGCCTTCCGTAAGCTATCACGTTGCCCGTGCTGCCGGATGCACCCGTATCGAGGTCATCATAGATGTTGCTTATCATGTTGCCGCTCGAATTGAACAGCAGAGTGATATCCTCCGGCTCTTCAGCGAGCGCGAAAACGAACACGGTATAAGTGTGAGGATTGCCCTTGGGCGGATACGGACCCACATACTGCTCGCCTTTGCTGCCTGCACCGTACGCGCCTTCTGCGAGCGAAGTCTCCGTCGTGAAGACATCCATGTGCAGCCATGAGCCATCTATCATGATGACGACATACTGCGAAGCGCCGTCGACGGGATCCCATGTAAGATCCGGCGAGATGTTGTCTCCTGAATCCGTATTGGTTATCTTTGTATCCCAGATACCGTTGTTAAGGCAGGATGACGTCACTTCGAACGTCGGCAGACTGCTGAACGGGATGGATGTGATGTAAGTGGACGACTGGAACTGAAGGTAGTCTTCCCACTCTGCGCTCTTAACATCCGAAGGCACGTTGATCTCGTACTCCTCTGAACCTGCGGTGGCCTTAAGGACCGCCGAACCGTCACTGTTGATATCCGCACCGCTGACCTTAACGTCGTAGATGTATGACTTGCCTCCCATACACTGGAAGACCAGATCCGCCGTCACGCTGAATGTTGCCTTCAGGACTGCAGTATCGCCTGAACCGGTCAATTCCGTCTTCATATCCTGGAGGTCTCTCCCGAAATGGAAATACACCGTCGCCGTCTCATCGTAGAACTTCGCATCGAGCTGCGGGATAATGGACTTGGCATCGTCATTAGTGATGATCCACACGGTGTCCTGAATGTCGTAACCTTCGGCTATATCCCTGCCCGTCACTTCGGCGCTCTCTTCTACCCACTGCCCGTCCTTCATGACATAAGTAACATTCCTGTCTACCTGTTGTGAGAACATGCCTCCCACCGTCACGGACTCCGCTTCGGTCTTGCGCTCTGCGTTCGGGTCAGCTGCCGAGCAGCCTCCTAGGAATAATGCTGCCGCAACCACCGCTGCAGCTGCCCTTAAACCCTTCTTCATTCCTGTCACCTCCGTATCTGTGATACTTCAGATGTTACCCAAACAGATTTGGGGGAGTTAGGATTATCGGCACAAAAAGTGGGAGTATCAGCACAGACCTCTCATCTGCTTCTGATAGTCGCTCGGTGTCATGCCCGAGTGTTTCTTGAAGACCTTGGAGAAATAGTTCTGGTCGGTATACCCGCAGATATTTCCGACCTCGCTTATCGTTAAATCGTCATACTGAAGGATCTTCATGGCCCTGGTGACCCTTATCTCCTCGAGATAGGCCATGCAGGTCATGGAAGTCTCTTTATTGAAAGCATCGTTTAGGACATTCTTATTGACCGAGAAACGTTTGGTAAGGTCTGCCAGCGTTATCTCTTTGTCCATGTTCACGACCATGTACATCGCGACCCTGGCAACGAGGCGATCCTTATACAGTTCATACTGCCTGAAGTCGATGTAGAAATCAGCCGTGGCCTCGAACAGAAGAGAGATGAGGAAGTACCGCACCCTTAAGATCCAGTATTCATCGGGCTGGTTCAGGATGTCAAATCGGACACTTAGTGCCAGGCGGTTGATCACATGATATTGCTGGGTAGTGAGCGAATAGTATCTGATGTCTCTGCCGGCCTTGTTGAACTCTGTCAGGAGCAGATAATCCTGATATATCGATTCGTCCGTCCGGTCCTCGAACGCCTTTGAATTAATGGCTTCGAAGGTAAACTCCTCCCTGATGAACGTGGGCTTGAAGAATGTCGTCAGAGTCTTAACACCGGTCTGGGAGGACACCTTGAATTCCGCCCTCTCGTTCATGATGATCCCGACAGGAGCATTCACCAGCCTGAATCTGTCATCCTCTTCCACGACGAACGAGCCTTCCCGGACAAATACCAGCTTATACACGGTCTTGTCATTGATATGATCGGAGAAGCCTTCTGTCTCCTCGTAGAAGACATCTATCTCGCGGTTATCGCCGGGTCTCTTGCTCCTGGTCTTAAGCTCCATATGTTATGCCCGGTGTCTTACGACAGGATGTCCCTTCCGGTGCCCTGCTTCTGGAACTCAGTAGCATTCTTGTCTTCTTCCTGAACTTCAGCTTCAGGTGCTGCAGTCTTGAAGTCGAACCTCTCCCTGTCGCCGTATGACCAGCCTGATTCGAGCGAGATGAACTTGTTGTTTGTCTCATAAGCCAGTACTTTCGCGGATGTATCAAAGTACTCGTTCGCACTCGGTGCCGGTGCCATATCATGAGCGCTTGTCTTATTAAGGTTCGCGATGGTCTGCTGCTGTTTGCGCTGCAGCATCTTCGGAAGTATCTCGATACATCCGTACATTATCGCACCTATGAGAATACCGAGAAGCAGAGTCTCGATAGGATTCATGATCATCCATACAACGAATCTCGCGGTGAGCTTACTTCTGCTTCCTATGAATCTCAGGATGAACATGCCTGCCAATGGTAATCCGTATATGAGCTTTCTCGCGCCTTCGTTGATGGAGATGGTTCCGATCTGCACTTTCCTTCCGGCACGTTCCATCGTCTCCCAGCCCTTGGCATACGGGAATTCACCTGATACCTTGCCGGTCTGGCCGTTTACAATGTACTGATACTTGATGCCGTCATATTCGATCGTCATGAACCATACGGGGAGCAGTGCATACGTGATGCTCTGGTTGTTATATCTCGTCTGGCTCATATCAAGGCTCGTCGTGAATTTATCGTATCCGAACGTGATCGAATCACAGACCTGAAGAGCGTACTTATCGAGTCGTCTGTAGATCTTATCTGACATATCCACCGGAAGCTGGTCGTACTTCTCTGCGACATATCCCTGAAGATATTCGCTCTTGAACGGGACCATCTCGTCGTAATCGAACGGTTCTGCCGCTGCCATAAGCCTGTCCGCGATATGTTTCTCGCCGTCAAAGGGAACATTCTTCAGACGGAAGAACGCTTTACCGAAGGCGAGGGTCGAATAGTTCTTGCCGTCCTGCTGGTAGTTCTCTCTGTAGATGTCGTCGACATTCTTACCCATGTGGCCCTGACCGGCAGCATCCACCTCGACATCGCTCGATACGATCCACGTCGGTACATAGAGCGCCGCGAACTTCTCGAAAGTCTTCTTAGAGCTGTAGCTCTTCGGAAGGTGGTCTACCGTCTTGCAGTGCTCTTCAAAAAGGCTCATCGCCTTAGCCTTGTCGATCTTGAACGGAATGATGCGGTCAGGCTTGAACTCTCTCGAGAGCCTTCTCGTGATGACCGCAGGAGAACCGCAGAACACACATACTGTCGACGCGGTATTCTTGTCCGTTACTACTTCGGCACCGCACGCATTGCAGACGATCTCCTGACGCTGCATGTCTTCAGCACTTACTTCAATGCTGCCGTCGTATTCTCTCTCCGGATTAGCAACACCGAACGATCCGACTTTGCCGAGCGTTGCAGGATCAAAAAGACCTCCGCAGAACTTACAGGTCATCGCTCCGTGTGTCGTGTCGTAGAACAGGTTCTGTCCGCAGTTCGGACACTTAGACGAATTGGCAGAGAGTATCTTCTCTCCCTCCGAATTCGGCACACCATACTTTTTGACAGGCTGATCCCAAATAGCCATAATCCATCCCCCTCAATTAAATTTTATTCCATATAAGAATTATAATATTTTTGCAGGGGTAGTCAATTAAAATCGCACTACATACAGCGAGTGACCGGTTATGCGAGCGATTTCCGCACAAGCGAAGTGCGGAGGACCTAAGCGAGCATGAGCGGTTACTCGCTCTCCATGAGGTCCTTGATAGTAACGCTGTCCAGATAGTTGTTGATCATCTCGTCTAACTTGACCCACATCGGAAGCGTTCTGCAGGTATCCTGCCTGCTGCATATGTCGGCATTGCATTCCAGGCAGGCAACAGGCGCGATATCTCCTTCTGCTGCGCGGAGCACCTCACCGACCGTGATCTTGGCCGGCTTGCGTGACAGCTTATATCCGCCGCCCTTGCCGTGAACGCCTTCTACCAGTCCGGCACTGACAAGAAGAGGAAGTATGCGTTCGAGATATTTGAGCGAGATACCCTGTCTCTCGGCAACATTCTTCATGGGGGTATACCCTTCACTGCCGTTCTCGGCCAGATCGATTATTACCCTTAATGCATAGCGTCCTTTTGTGGAGACCATCATCATATTCAACACCTGCCTTCTATTCGGTTATCCTAACACAACCGGCACCCGTCTTCAATTGATACCAAAGACCGGAAGGCGTGTCACGTCAATGTGTATGGCAGCAGCTCTCACAACCCGGATCCGGGTATTCCGCAGGATCGTAAGGGATGTTGTTCTTATCGAAATAATCCCTCAAGGCGAGCCTTATCGCCTCTTCCGCAAGCACCGAGCAGTGCAGCTTGTGTGCGGGAAGTCCGTCGAGAGCTTCGGTTACCGCCTTGTTGGTCAGTTCCTTTGCCTCGGATATCGGCTTGCCCTTGATGAGCTCCGTTGCCATCGAACTTGAAGCGATGGCGCTTCCGCATCCGAACGTCTCAAACTTAACATCCGTGATGATGTCATTATCGATCTTAAGATAGATCTTCATGATATCTCCGCAGACGGGATTGCCTGCTTCGCCGATGCCGTCGGCATCCTCGATCACTCCAACGTTCCTCGGATTCCTGAAGTGGTCCATTACCTTCTCACTGTATAAAGCCATGATGATTCTCCTTTACTCTGCAAATACATGCTCGCGCTTGCCTGTCGTAAGGTCTCTCCAGAAGGGAGACATATTCCTCAGATATGTAACAACATCAGTTACCGCTTCGATGATGTAATCGACATCTTCTTCCGTCGTATCTTCGCCGAGACTGAGTCTTAACGAACCGTGAGCCACCTCATGCGGTCTTCCTATCGCCAGCAGGACGTGTGAAGGATCGAGAGAACCCGATGTGCACGCACTGCCGGAGGATGCGCAGATGCCCTTGTCATCAAGGAGCAGCAGGAGCGACTCGCCCTCTATTCCCTCAAAGCAGAAGTTGACATTGGAAGGAAGCCTGTTGTCATTGTTGCCGTTAAGCTCTCCGTAAGGGATCTTATCCAGACCTTCGATGAGCTTATCTCTCAATGCGGTGAGCCTGGATGCATTTGCATCTATGTTTGCCACCGCATCTTCAAGAGCCTTTGCCATTCCCATGATAGCGGGGATGTTCTCCGTGCCTGCCCTCTTACCTCTCTCCTGCGCTCCGCCGGAGATGATGGTCTCGAGCCTGATCCCCGTTCTTGTATAGAGAACGCCGATGCCCTTGGGTCCGTGGAACTTGTGAGCAGATATCGAGAGCATGTCTATATTCTGTTCCTTTACATCTATATGCAGATGGCCCGCAGCCTGTACCGCATCGGTATGGAAGATGACGTCCTTATCCTTAAGTGCGGCACCTATCTCTGCGATGGGCTGTATGGTTCCGATCTCGTTATTGGCATACATGATCGTTACAAGGCATGTATCCTCACGAACTGCAGCCAGCACCTCTTCGGCAGTTACCGCGCCTGTATTGTGGACATCGAGAAAGGTCACCTCGAAGCCCTCCTTCTTCAGCTTATCGAGAGTGTGAAGTACTGCGTGATGCTCGAAAGCCGTGGAGATGATGTGCTTCTTGCCCTTTCGAGCTCCGAGATGTGCCGCGGTAATAATGGCCTGGTTGTCGGCCTCGCTTCCGCCGGAAGTGAACGTCACCTCACGCGCATCGCAACCGATGCAGGCTGCGATACGGGCTCTCGCACCTTCCAGTGCCTCCTTTGCATCCTGCCCGAAAGAATACAGGCTTGAAGGATTGCCGTACACCTCATCCATGTAAGGCATCATTGCTTCGATGGCAGCTTTGCTCATCTTGGTCGTAGCTGCGTTGTCTGCGTATATCATATGTCCTCCTGATGATTATGATTCATTTTTAATATGCTTTCGCACTTCAACCTACCGTTTTGGTGGGGTAATTGTATTTTACACAGAAGTTCCGATAAAACAAGGGGGTCGGCGAATTTTGAAAAAATATTGATAAGGGTGTTGACACGGTATCCGAACAAGTGTATTATACCCACCAAGCAGGTAGGTTAGTTCCGCTGCACAACTCAAGAAAGGAGAAGCAAAAATGTCACACGGCAACACTTGGCCTATGAACATGTACGAGATGGCAGACAGCATGTGCTGTATGCAGGATATGATGTGCTTCTCTTGTACACCTTGTTCGGAAATGCGAATGTGACCTTAAGATCACTGACACGATAGAAGAAGTTAGATGGGAGAGGCACTTGAGAGGCCTCATTTTTTTGCCAAAAATACAAAAAAAAACAATTACATCAAAGGAGATTACAACCATGGCATACAAGTTTGAAACATTACAGATCCACGTAGGACAGGAGCAGGCAGATTCCGCAACAGATTCCAGAGCGGTACCGATTTACCAGACAACATCTTATGTCTTCCACGACAGCAATGATGCAGAAGCAAGATTCAACCTCCGTGCAGGCGGCAACATCTACGGAAGACTTACGAATTCCACACAGGGCGTTCTCGAAGAGAGAGTCGCAGCACTCGAAGGCGGTTCCGCAGCACTTGCAGTAGCTTCCGGTGCAGCAGCAATCTCATACACGATCGAGGCACTCGCTGCTAACGGCGGCCACATCGTAGCACAGAAGACGATCTACGGCGGTTCTTACAACCTCCTTAGCAATACGCTTCCCCAGTACGGTATCGAGACAACTTTCGTTGATGCTCACAACCTCGCTGAAGTAGAGGGCGCCATCAAGGAGAACACAAGAGCCGTATACCTCGAGACACTCGGCAACCCCAACTCTGATATCCCGGATATCGATGCCATCGCTGAGATCGCTCACAGATACGGTCTGCCGGTAGTAGTAGACAATACATTCGGCACACCTTACCTGATCAGACCTTTCGAGCACGGTGCAGACATCGTAGTCCACTCTGCAACAAAGTTCCTGGGCGGTCACGGCACAACACTCGGCGGCATCATCGTTGAGTCCGGCAAGTTCAACTGGAAGGAGTCCGGCAAGTATCCGAACATCGCAGAGCCCAACCCGAGCTACCACGGCGTATCCTTCTACGACGCAGTAGGTCCCGCAGCATTCGTCACATACATCCGTGCGATCATCCTGCGCGACACCGGTGCGGCTATCTCACCTTTCAACGCATTCCTGCTCCTGCAGGGCATCGAGACACTCTCACTCCGTCTCGACAGACATGTTGAGAATACTAAGAAGGTATTGGACTTCCTCGTAAACCACCCTCAGGTTGCAAAGGTCAATCACCCTGCACTGCCTGATCATCCGGATCACGAAGTATACAAGAGATACTTCCCCAACGGTGCGGGTTCCATCTTCACTTTCGACATCAAGGGCGGTAAGGAAGAAGCATTCAAGTTCATCGACAGCCTCGAGATCTTCTCGCTTCTCGCGAACGTTGCAGATGTTAAGAGCCTCGTTATCCACCCCTACTCCACGACACACTCACAGCTTACTGCTGAAGAGCTCGCGAGCGTAGGCATCACGGAGAGCACGATCAGACTCTCCATCGGAACAGAGCACATCGACGACATCATCGCAGACCTCGAGAAGGGTTTTGCGGCAGCAAAGGCATGATAAAGGTATAATACATAACGAAAACATATACGGAGGAAAGTAATATGGCAGGCATCACGAACAGCGTAACAGAACTGGTAGGTAAGACACCCATTCTCCGCGCAAGCAAGTACAGCAAGGCAGCAGGCATCGAAGGCGACGGCCTTCTCGTAAAGCTCGAGTACCTCAATCCGGCAGGATCCGTTAAGGACAGGATCGCTCTGGCAATGATCGAAGACGCAGAAGCAAAGGGCATCCTTAAGCCCGGCGCTACGATCATTGAACCTACGAGCGGCAACACGGGTATCGGTCTTGCAGCCATCGCGGCAGCAAAGGGCTATCAGGCTATCTTCACACTTCCCGAGACAATGAGCGTCGAGAGAAGAAAGCTCCTCGCAGCTTACGGTGCGAAGCTTGAACTCACCGAAGGTGCCAAGGGCATGAAGGGCGCCATCGCCAAGGCTGAAGAACTCAAGGAATCCATTCCCGGTTCAGTCATCCTCGGACAGTTCGTGAATCCTGCCAACCCCGAGATCCACTACAAGACAACAGGTCCCGAGATCTGGGAACAGACTGAGGGCAAGGTCGATATTTTCGCTGCAGGTGTGGGCACAGGCGGTACACTTACAGGCACAGGACGTTATCTCAAGGAGAAGAACCCCGACATCAAGGTAGTCGCAGTAGAACCCGCTACCTCCCCCGTCCTTTCCAAGGGCACGGCAGGATCCCACAAGATCCAGGGCATCGGCGCAGGCTTCGTACCTGATACGCTCGATACAGGCATCTATGATGAGGTCATTGCCATCGAGAATGAAGATGCATTCGAGGAAGGCAGAAGGTTCGCAGTATCCGAGGGTGTCCTCGTAGGAATCTCTTCCGGCGCAGCGCTGAAGGCCGGACAGATCCTCGCTGCAAAATATCCCGGCAAGAACATCGTAGTAGTTCTCCCCGACTCCGGCGACAGATATCTGTCGACAGCACTTTTCGGTGAGGGCTGATAAAGAGCATTAGAGTTAGTGCCATATTACAAAGTAGGAAGGGTCTGCTCCGGCGGCCCTTTTTACTTTGGCCGGGTATGTGTTATAATCCCGGTAGAAATACAAAAGAAAGGGCGCTGACCATGTACTGGATTACACCTAACATACAGCTTATCAACGGTTTCTATGGTGCTTCCTTAAGGGGAAGTGCGCCCATTTTCAGGTAAAATCACATATTTTCTTAAGCGCTCTTCTCCTTTGAATCAATGAATTTCAAAGGAGTTTTTTATGTCAAAAGATAAAGTATTGTCACAGCTTAGAAGGCTGTACACATCCAACTTCATATCCAACATCTCGATCGCCGGAGCGGCTTGGGTACTGCTCCTGGTAAGCGACGGTTATTCACTGTTCCAGGTAGGACTGGCTGAGACTGTCTTCCACATAGTAAGTCTCACCTGCGAGATACCTTCCGGAGTCTTTGCAGACGTTTTCGGGAGGAAGAAAAGTCTTATCGTAAGCTGTCTGTGCTCGATAATGTCTGCCGTCGTCAGGGGTTTCCTGCCGGGGTTCGGCTGCGTGCTCGTATCGATCGCGTTCTCTGCGTTGTCGTATAATTTCGCGTCAGGGTCGGACAGCGCCCTCGCATACGATTCGCTACTGGAAGCCGACCGTGCGGATAAGTATGACGGATACATCTCAAAGCAGACCATCATCTACCGCATCTCGAACGGCATCGCGACACTTCTTGCAGGCGTGGCGGTCATCATGGGCAACCGCAATGCGCAGATCCTATCGATAGGACTGTCCCTCATTAACCTCATCGTTCTTGCCGGTCTTCGCGAGAATGCGGTTATTACCGGTCGAAAGAAGATATCTGTCATGCAGCGCGTAAAGGACACTTACAAAGGCGCTTTCGGATTCCTTCGCGGCAACCGCAAAGTCGCAGGTCTCATCTTCCGCAATGCCATAGTAGGCGCGATAGATGTCCTGCTGCTCTTCTTCCTTCAGGCGAAGCTGCCGATGACGGGGATACCTTCCTGGTCTCTGGGTCCCCTGCTGTTCATCATGTCCATGGGCGGTGTCATAGGCGCAAGGTTCGCGCGTAAGGACAGAGGGTCTCTTCGCAAGCTGTTTGTGATATGCATGGTGATGGCACTGGCAGGTCTTGCGACGGAGTTTACCGGCGTGTGGTATCTGATGACTTTGGGCGGATTCCTGACGGCGTTCGCAGATGACCTGCTGCAGATAAGGTCCGACATCGCGCTGAACAACATGATACCGGCGGAGCAGCGCGCCACATTGATCTCAGTCAATTCTTTCTGCTTCTCGGTGATAATGATATTCATGTCGCCTCTGGCAGGATGGGTCTTCTCTCTTTAAGAGAAGGCCCGTCTGCTGCCTGTGGCAGGCTGTCAGACTCGGCAGTTCAAGCCACGGTAAACTCAGAAGGATCTGCGTAACCGCTGCTGATGGCCTTATCCTTAAGATACATATAGTACTCTGTATAGGTAGCGCTAATATAAGGTGTCAGGAACAATGTACCCATACCCCAGGTCAGCATGCAGAGCATTATCCAGCCGATGAAGGACAGACCGAGGACAAAGGCGAAAGCCTTCTCGCCGTTCATTGTCTTGGAGCTGATCTCGAGTGCTCTCTTGTAATTAATGTTGGGATTCTCGGCAACGATATAAGGCACCATCCAGTACTCGAGCGACTTGATGATCCCGGGGATCGTGAACAACAGCGACCACAGCCATATCCTGAGGCCCGCCATGAACATGGTGAATACTGTATTCTTGTAGTTTGTCCTGAGCGGCACAAAGATATCACCGATGTCAGGCTTCAGCGTGTTGCGGCTCTTGATATAGAAATAATGAAGTCCAACCTGTGCCGGGAACGACACGCAGACGGTAAGAGCCATAACAGCCCCGAAGATGATCAGTCCGCCCGGCGAAAGCATCGCAGCAAGTACCGTTGCAGTCTCGTCCTGCGATATAAGCGCTACAGGAACTGCAATGGCCATTTGAAGGACGATCGCGAGTATGTAGATCACGACAACTACCACTGAGGTTATCGCTGATATTGCGGTCGAGACGATGAAGTGCGATGCCAATGACAGCCAGTAGGTGCTCGAGAGCACACTCTTGGCGTCAGTCTTGAGTTTTTCTCTTGTGATCATAGTTATTCTCTCCTATCTATCCAACTCCGTTTTGACACGGATATCCCATAAAATAATATTAACATATTCGCTCCGGTCTGTAACTGTTTTTCGGTGGGAAGACCTTGCTCCGGTTTGATGTTATAATCGGCTTATAAGTAGTAATCTCACGCGGAGGCAGCAGGTGGCACGTAAGAAGATAGGTCTGTTCATGAGCGAGATCACGCAGTTCTTCCAGACTTCGTGCGGAAAGGCCATCATTGACCTCGCCTCCCTGCGCGACTCCGATGTGATCATATTCTCTTCCTACGGCTCTTATTCATCTCCGTACGGGAGAAGTCTCCTGTCCGAGATCGCCATGAAGAACATGATCTATCTCCCCGATTATACGAAGCTCGATGCCATAATCGCGATGCCCAACTCATTCGATATCCAGGGCATGGAGTCCGAGTTCTACGACCTCATCAGAGCCACTGCAACATGCCCGGTAATATGTCTTCAGTCAGGACAGCCGGACTTCTATACGATCTCTATCGAGAACAAGGAAGCTATGTATTTGATGACCAGGCACTTCATCGAGGAACATAACTTCACGGATATCTGCTATATGTCGGGTCCGCTCGATCACAAGGATTCCCCGGCGCGTCTTGAAGGATTCATGGCCGCTATGAATGAAGCAGGCCTTTCCGTTGACAGCAATTCAATATACGAAGGCAACTACTGGATGAACAGAGGTGCTGCCGCCGTGGATCATTTCATGAAGGGCCGCATCAACTATCCCCAGGCGATAATCTGCGCCAACGACTATATGGGCATCTCGATAACGGAAGAACTCAGGAAGCGCGGCATGCGCGTTCCGCAGGATGTCTGCGTATGCGGATTTGACGGTATCAGAGAAGGCGAATACGCAAGACCTTCCCTTACGACCGTGTCTTTCAGGCCTGAGAGATTCGCGGAAGCCGCTTTCGAGATACTGGACGATATCGAAGCCGGCAAATGGCCTTCCCTTAAGCACACTGTCCCGAACGAATTCATCTTCCGTGCGAGCTGCGGCTGCGGCTGCCAGGTCCTGAGCGGAAACATCGGCGACATATACAGGAGACTTACTGCCAAAGAGAACCTTCTGCGCGAAGCAGGAAGGATCTCGTCCGATTATCAGAGCGCACCTGATTTTGACAGTGTGCTCTCCGTCAGCAATTACTATTTCAGGACACTCGGCTGCGATACGGGATATCTCTGTTATTGCGATGAATCCGACCCCAAGTTCTCCTCTGTCGAGCAGGAGTACCCGTTCACGGATAAGATGGTGCTGCTGCAGATAATGCGCGCGGGGCAGCGGCAGAAGGCGGAGTTTGTGGGAGAATACTTTGACAGGACGGATATACTGCCTGCATCAGTATTCGATACGGAAGAACCCGGTGCGTACATCGTATTGCCGCTGTTCTTCAAGAATAAGATCTACGGATACCTTGTGCTCAAGCCCGAAGAAGACCAATGGCCGAACGAGCTGGCATATAACTATATCACCACGCTCTCATCCGCGATCGAGAACTGCTACTATTCAAAGCATTTCAGCGAGTTTGCCGAGATCAGGAAGATCGCGAGGTCTGACGAGCTCACCGGGCTTTACAACCGCCGAGGATTCGAGCATGCGCTGCAGGAGCTTCTCTCCGGAGAGAACGGTGCGAGGATCATAAACATCGTCAGCATCGATATGGATAACCTCAAGACGATCAACGATGTCCACGGACATGCCGAAGGCGATTTTGCACTTACCCATCTGGCAGATACTCTTAAGAGCTGCCTTAAGGGAGATGAGTTCTGCGCGAGGTTCGGCGGCGACGAATTCTCTGCCGTACTCGTATCTGAGAACCTGGGACGCGCCGAAGAATTCACAGAGGAATTCCTGGGTAAGATGGATGAGGTATCGAACAGTTCAGGCAAACCCTACCCTATCCATGCGAGCATCGGCATCTCAGAACTTCTCGGCTGGGAGACGAATAATATCGTATATTCCATGAAGGAAGCTGATGAGAGGATGTATCAGTTCAAGCGCGACTATAAGGCAAACCGCTCTTAAGAGCGAACATTAAGCGAAAGCATATAAGAGCGGATACATGATCAATGCGAGCACCATAATCGCAACTCCGATAAAGAACAGAACGAGTACGATCAGCGAGATCACGAATGCTATCGTGATCCAGAGCTTACGCTTGCGGTTCTCCTTCTTGGCATTGATGCCGTCTATTATAAAGAGCACTATCGAACCCATGACCAGGATCGAGACTACACCGACAGCGGCCTGCTCCAATAACATCATGAAATAATCTGTATATACGTCCATTTGTGTCCCTTCCGCAAGTTAGTATCGTTTTGTTACTTATTATGACCACATGATAGTATACATTCGCTACTATGTCAACTGTAATCGTGCAAATTCTCAGTTGCGATTTTGCAGAATGAGTAATAAAATCTGTTGGCTATGTTGGAGCGTTTCAAAAAAGATCCGGTATTATTCATCTCAGGGATACTTGCAATAGTATCCTGTTTTATCGTGCACCCGGATGCGGAATACATCGGCTATGTGGACTTCAGGGTACTCGCTATCCTCTTCTGCATGATGCTCGTGGTATCCGAGCTTGTATTGCTCGGTGTCTTTGACAGTCTCACCAACAAGCTCCTGTCGAAGGTACACTCCTCCCGCCTGGTATCGCTCATACTCGTCTGGCTCTCGTTCTTCCTCGGAATGATCCTGACCAACGATGTTACCCTGGTAACGCTGGTACCGTTCGCAATAGCTCTCATGAAGTCATTTGAGGACAGGAAGACTCTCACCTTCACATTGATCCTGATGACCGTAGCGACCAACCTCGGAAGCATGCAGACCCCGATCGGCAATCCTCAGAACATATATCTGTTCACACACTACGGAATGGAGATCGGACGTTTTACGCTGCTGATGCTCCCCTACTCGCTGTGCTCTCTTGCACTGGTCACGGCGGCTGTTCTCTTGCTGTGCAGGGACATGAAGATCACGCACGAACAATCGGCGAAAAAGAACAAGATCTCCGCGGTCAAAGTAACCATCTGCATCGCGCTTTTCGTGATAAGCCTGCTGGTCGTACTGCGCGTTCTGCACTTCCTGATAGCCCTGGGAGTACTCATCGCCGTAATGCTCATAATGGACAGGAAGGCCTTCAAGGGTGTGGATTATACCCTGCTTATAACATTTGTGTTCTTCTTCGTTTTCGTCGGGAACATTGGCAGGATCGACATGGTCTACACCTGGGTCTCCGGCATCGTCGGCAAGTCGCCGGTGATAACCGCCGTTGCAGCATCACAGGTCATCAGCAATGTACCCGCGGCGCTGTTATTGTCGGCGTTCACGGATAATAGCGAGGCACTCGTGATCGGCACGAACCTGGGCGGCCTGGGAACACTTATCGCGAGCATGGCAAGCCTTATCACATACAAGTTCCACGCGGCGCTCCCGAGAGCGAAAGAGAAGTCTGTCAGTTACATCGGTGCTTTTACTGTCGTGAATATAATCTTCCTGGCAATACTGCTGGGCTTATATTTTGTCCTTACGCACCTTGTCTGATCACGAGCACTGATCGAAGAAATCCAGTATCAGACTGTTGGTATCGAAGCCCGCGATATCTTCTTCGGGCCACTCGTGCGCTCCGCCTTCGATCTTGACGGACCAGACCTGCGTCTTGTTAAAAAGAGCCGTGTATTTGGTAAGCTCCGACTTATCTGAGAGAGCTTCCACACTTGATGAACCCAGACCGTTGGCGGAAGCCCAGTAGTCCATGACAACCTCGATGGCAGGATAAGGCGATGCCGCTGCAGTTCCGTTCCCGTTCTGCGGTACGACGTTGTCTTTGGTGCCGTAGATCTCGAGGAAACCGATACTCGTCTTGTCCGAACGCTCATCCCACACCTTGGTGGTCATCATGCCCGCTACGGATGCGACTGCCAGGAAAGTATCGGGAGCTTCCATCGCGATCCTGTGTATCATGAACCCGCCGTTAGAAAAGCCCGCGGCGAAAGCCTTCGTCTTGGACAGACCGTATTCATCCTGAAGGTAGATCACGAGATTAACGAGATAGTCCAGGCTGTCTACTCCAATCGGATCATAAAGGCCGCAGTCCCAGCCTTTGCCGGCAGTTCCCTTCCCCGGCTGAACATAGCAGACCGCATATCCTCTCGGGCAGGCCGTCTCATCCATGTGTGTCTGCAGTTTGAAAGCTGAACTGTTGTTGCCCAGGCCCGGAAGCATCAGTATAAGAGGAGTATTAGAGTCAGTCTTCTCGGGAAGGAACAGCATGAACTTGAACGTCATGTCTTCGAACTGGCACTCATATGTGTTGTCTTTTGTCAGGACCACATCGGTGATCTTGCTCTGCGGACGCGGCTTACTCTGTGTGCAGGAACAAAGTCCCAGGACAAAAGAGAAGATCAGGATCGCAGTTACGGCTTTTTTGTACATAGCTTTATCCCCACTGATAATAAGCAACTGTCAAAATCCTAAAGTATCATTGACAAGGATAACATGTATCCTTCCCTCATGTCGAGAGAATCTGGTGATAAGGAACTGGCAGCAGATCGTGTCCGGAGACTTGCAGTTCATGCAGGAGCCTGTCTTTGCACACGGCGTATCAAGACCGAATCTCTGAGCATTGATCGGAGCTGCCACATTCCTGGCCCTCTTCATGGCACCGTCAACATCGTCACATACCTTATTCATGCCGACGATAAAGAGGACTTTCCTGGGTCCCTGACAGATAGCGGATACTCTGTTGGAATTGCCGTCGATGTTTACGAGGATACCGTCTTCAGTCATCGCATTGCAGCTGGACAGGAAGTAATCCGCATCGTAGGCTGCGAGCATTGCGGCACGCTTATCCTCTGCCTTATCCCTGTCGATGAAGTTGTAGCTGCCTTCCTTGAGCGCATCTACCAGACCGATCTCATGAACGCTCATTCCTCCGCCCATGCTGATCGAGGAACCTTCGGGTATGAGATCCAGCGCGATCTTCTTCGCTTCTTCGGCAGATGCGGCATAGTAGCCGGTCATGTTACGTGAAGCAAGGCCCTTGATCACCTTCTGTGCAAGAAGTTCATTACGCTTGAAGATATTGTCGTTCATACGGGTATCCTCCGGGATGGTTAGTTTATTCTCGGATTATAACATCATAATGTATAATAACTTCATGCTTTATTTGATGAGACACGGAAGAACGGACTGGAACGTCCGCCACAAGCTTCAGGGACGTACTGATATCCCGCTTAACGAAGAAGGAAGACAGATGGCAAGAGATGCTCACGATGAGTATCTTGATACCCATTTCGATATATGTTACTGTTCGCCGCTTATAAGGGCTGTTGAGACTGCCGAGATCCTGCTGGAAGGAAGGGACGTGCCCATAGTAAAGGATGACAGGCTGCTCGAGATGTGTTTCGGTGATTACGAAGGCATCGAGCACAGCTTCAAGATACCGGACTGCCCGATAAACGTTATCTTCCAGGATCCTGCGTCATACAAGGAATCCGTAGGCGGTGCCGAGACCATAGAAGAACTTAACGCCAGGACGAAGTCTTTCCTGGATGAGCTGGTCTACCCCAAGATCGCTGAGGGCAAGGATGTGCTCATCGTCGGACACGGCGCGATGAACTGCAGTCTGATAAGCAATGTTAAGAACCTGCCGAGAGAAGATTTCTGGAGCTGGGGACTTGCGCAGTGTAAGCTGATGACACTGATGTAAATATTCATCAGCGTCTATATATCATGCTTCTATTGATCGTTCGCCGACCACTCTTCCGTTCTCGTCGACGACCTTCACGATGTGTCTCAAGAAGTTCTCTTTCACCTTGAGATCCGAATGTCTTGCGTGATCAAAGTATGCGTCGAGACCGGGATCGGGATCGTAATCGTTGGCCTCATATGCAGTCCCTTTCCTGGCAAACATTCTCTGTAATGCACCGGTCCTTACCAGTATCGAGAAAACAAGCCAGAGCACGACGAACATCGCAACAAATATCCAGCTGTACTGAAGCACATTGGCAACGCCCCACAGCAAAGCAATCACCGGCGAGAACCTGTCAGCGTCTTTTACGGCTACGATCGCTCCGAAGATCAGCATACACAGGACCATCGCCAAGAATGGCACGAACACCCAAAGTCCCCGCATGCGGAAGGTTATCCAGTCCACGATATCGGCTGCCCTCGAAGTCGGTACGCGGCCGGCGGCCTCACCTGTCTGTCCGTTTACGGCAAACTGATACTTCGTACCTCCGAACTCGACTGTCATGAACCATACGGGCAGCAGGCAATACTTGACATTGATCTCATTCAGCCATGTAAAGCTCTTTATCGTCCTGTTCTCGTATTCATCGTACCTCTTGGCGATAAGTTCGAGCTCGGAATCAGAGAACTTGTTGAGCCTTCTGGTTATCCGGTCTGTTATCTCAGAAGGAAGCTGATCGTACTTATCCGCGTAGAAGCCCTGAAGGTATTTGCTCTCGAACCTGACCATCTCACTGTAATCAAAAGGCTCGATGGCTTCCATGAGTTTGTTGGCAACCTTTATCGATGCATCGAACGGAACGCCTTTGACATAGTAGGTTATCGTTGAATCAACTTCAAAGATGGTGGTTGTAATGCCGTCTATCTTCTTTCCCGTTCCCGACACATCGGTATTGACTCCGCAGTCGACAAGCCAGAACGGAACGTACAGGGCCGTCATCTTGGTAAGCCTGCTCTTGGTCTTGAATCCCAGAGGGGTATGCTTCCTGCTTGAGATCCACTTGTTCATGATGCTCTCTGCCTGATCCCTGTCGATCTTGAACGGAACTATGTAATCCGGCTTGAACTCACGGGACAGCCTTCTTGTAATGAGCGCGGGAGACCCGCAGAAAGGACACATGGTAGACATCGTATTCTCATCTGCAACGAGTGCGGCACCGCAGGCATTGCAGACGATCTCATGACGCATCTTATCCGCTTCGGACATGTCAGTATCTCCGACATAGTCATGCTCTTTGCTTATACCGAGAGAACCTCTGAGTTCCATCGTGTCCGGGGAATATACATTACCGCAGTCGCGGCACATCATGGCGCTGAGTTCAGGTTCATAGAAGATGTTCGCACCGCAGCTCGGACACTTTGCAGAGTCGGCCGAGAGCTGCTCAAACTCGCTCTTGTCCTCCCTTCTTCCGAACGGATCAGATCCCTTCTCATTGAAGGGTCTCGCGTTCCACAAAGCCATGTGACATCTCCTTTGCTCTAATCCCTTTAATTATACTAATAAAACGCGCTTATAATAAAGCATTTGTGATAGAATTCAGGTAACTATGAATAAGCTGGCGCAGTTAATCTGGAAAGACGTTACCGGCGAGAACGAATCGAACCGTGTATCTTACATCGTCCGCATCAATGCTATGTTGATGTGTCTGTATTTTATTATCCTGATGGTCGTCTTCAGCGTTTACGGGAAGCTTCCCACTGTCGGCACCTGCGCTCTCTGTCTGGCAACTTACGGTCTGGCTGTATATCTTACATACAAAGATCACAATGCGCTTGCTCTGGCCATCTATTCGACCGTCACCATATTCTGGATGATGAGGTTCGTTATCCAGTGGGGTTGGGAGTGCAGTATCCAGCACTTTGTTTTCGTGCTGCTCCTGCTCGTCTTCGTAGGAACCTATGCCTCCGACAAGATCAAGATCATCCTGAGCATTGCCGTCTTCTGCGTGAGGCTCGCGCTGTATTCATGGCATGTGAACTTCGAACCCTTCGAAGTGATCCCCTACAACATCTCTCTCCTGTTCCAGATCATCAACATCCTGTCCATCTTCTTCTCGATGGTCGTTATCCTCATGATCTTCACCAGGGACAAAATGGCGACTGAAGCCAAGCTGTCACAGTACAACAAGAAGCTCAAGAGGATCTCCGAGATAGATCCTCTCACCAAGCTTCCCAACAGAAGGAGCGTAATCTCAGGTACGATCTCCAACATCATGCGAGGTGTCTGCGAGAATGGTGTCTGCATAGCCATCGGCGATATAGATTTCTTTAAGAACGTCAACGATACTTACGGACATGAAGCAGGCGACGAGGTCCTGAAGCAGCTCGCGGTCCTCTGCCAGGAGTTCATGAAGGACCACGGCATCGCGGCACGCTGGGGCGGAGAGGAGTTCCTTTTCGTGTTCAATAATGAGAACCTGGACGAAGCGGGAATGGCGGCCAATGCCCTGCTGTCGAAGATCAGGAATCTTACAGTCAAGTGGAATGACATCGAGATCAAGGTTACCATGACCATTGGCGTAGCTGACGTCAACACGTTCATAAGCGGCGGTGTCACCGAAGCAGATATAGACGACCGCATCAATGAAGCCGTCGGTGCTGCCGACAAGAAACTCTATTTGGGTAAATCCGGCGGACGCAATAAGGTCGTTGTCTGATCAGACCTTAACGTAAGAATAGACGTCGAGAGTAAGGTTGCCTCTTCCCGACCAGTTCTTCTCCTGGATAGACTGCTCGTCCTTGACGAATTCGTTGTTCGTAAGGACCTTTGCAGCATAGATATTATCTGTAACTACATATGCGATAAGCTTCCTGATGCCTATCTCCTCGGTAAGATACATCTTCATCAGTTCGACCGTGCTCGTGCCGTATCCCTGATTCCAGTATTCCTCATTGAACATGTAGTTCAAAGTGATCCTGCTCTCGGCTTCGTCATAGTCGAACATCTCGGCAAGGCCGATGAGCTTGGTATTGTCACTTACGGGATATACGCCTGCGATGACCCACTTCCTGGACTCAAAATCCCTGCCTCCGAGGTTCTTGATCGCACCTCCGAGTGCCGAGTCGGTCTTCTGGTACAGGAAGGGCGGCATGTATTTATAGACATTGTCATTGCGGCTTATCTCTGCAAGGGCCGGTATATCGGCCTCTTCCATCTTCCTGATCACTACTTTGTCGTTAGACAAAAACGGAAATTCTGCAAACAGTTCCGCCATATCTCATTCTCCCGGCATTATCGCCTGATCAACTCTTTTCCCATCACAGTTCAGAATAACACTAATTCTTTGAACAAGTAAAGAAATTCTGCAAAATCTCACATATGTAATCTGACCGGGAGGCAAAACAAAAGCGGCGTGGAAACCCACACCGCCTCTGTTTATGTTCTAAGTAAGTTTGTTATCAGAACTTGCCTGCCTTAGCAGCTTCCTCAACGGATACTGCAGTAGAAACAGTCATACCAACCATCGGGTTGTTGCCGGCACCGATGAGACCCATCATCTCAACGTGAGCAGGAACAGAAGAAGAACCTGCGAACTGAGCGTCAGAGTGCATACGGCCCATTGTATCTGTCATACCGTAAGAAGCGGGACCTGCAGCCATGTTATCAGGGTGAAGTGTACGGCCTGTACCACCGCCTGATGCAACGGAGAAGTACTTCTTGCCTGCCTCGAGGCGCTCCTTCTTGTATGTACCTGCAACAGGGTGCTGGAATCTTGTCGGGTTGGTGGAGTTACCTGTGATTGAGACGTCAACGTTCTCCTTCCAGAGGATTGCAACACCTTCCTGAACGTCATCTGCACCATAGCAGTTGACCTTTGCTCTCGGAGAATCAGCGTTCTTGGAGTAGCATGTTCTGGACAGTTCCTTGAGATCGCCTGTCTTGTAGTCATACTCAGTCTCAACATATGTGAAGCCGTTGATCCTGGAGATGATCTTTGCAGCGTCCTTGCCGAGACCGTCAAGGATAACTCTGAGGGGCTTCTGTCTAACTCTGTTTGCCTTCTCTGCGATACCGATAGCACCTTCTGCAGCTGCGAAAGACTCGTGGCCTGCGAGGAATGCGAAGCACTCTGTATCTTCTTCGAGGAGCATCTTACCGAGGTTACCGTGACCGAGACCTACCTTACGTCTGTCAGCAACGGAACCGGGAATGCAGAATGCCTGGAGGCCTTCACCGATTGCTGCAGCAGCATCGGAAGCCTTGCGGCAGCCCTTCTTGATAGCGATAGCGGCACCTACTGTGTAAGCCCACTTAGCATTCTCGAAGCAGATGGGCTGGATGTTCTCGATGAGGTGATATACATCAAGTCCTGCGTCCTTTGTGATCTTCTCAGCTTCTTCAATAGAAGAAATTCCATATTCAGCAAGCTTTGCATTAATCTGGGGGATTCTTCTTTCATATGATTCAAACAGCTCTGCCATTTTGATTTACCTCCTATAATTACTGCTTGCGGGGATCGATGAACTTAACAGCATCATCTACACGACCGTACTTACCTGAAGCCTTCTCAAGAGCAGTAGCGGCATCGTCGCCCTTCTTGATGAAGTCCATCATCTTACCGAAGTTAACGAACTTATATCCGATGATCTCATCGTTGTCGTCAAGAGCAAGATCTGTGATGTAACCGTCTGTGAGCTCGAGGTAACGGGGACCCTTGTCGAGTGTACCGTATGTTGTACCTACCATTGAACGAGCGCCCTTACCGAGGTCCTCAAGACCTGCGCCGATCTGGAGTCCGTCCTCGGAGAAAGCGCTCTGTGTTCTTCCGTAAACGATCTGGAGGAACAGCTCTCTCATAGCTGTGTTGATAGCATCGCAGACAAGGTCTGTGTTAAGTGCTTCGAGGATAGTACGGCCGGGAAGGATCTCAGCTGCCATAGCAGCGGAGTGTGTCATTCCGGAGCATCCGATTGTCTCTACGAGAGCCTCCTGGATGATACCGTCCTTAACGTTGAGGGACAGCTTGCAGCAGCCCTGCTGAGGAGCGCACCAGCCGATACCGTGTGTATAACCGGAAATATCGCTGATCTGCTTAGCGCTTACCCACTTTGCTTCTTCAGGAATCGGTGCAGCGCCGTGATTGCCGGCCTGATTCACTTTGCACATATTCTTGACTTCTGTTGAATAAATCATTATGTTTCTCCTTTCTTAATAAGGAATGCGACCTGAGGGGTCGAATTTCACCGTAGATATTTTAAGTGTTAAGGGGGTATTTTTCAACACAAAATAACTCGAAATAGTGCACGCTAAACAACCTCTGTTGAATTGATACTCATCCTTCCCGTATGCTATAATCAAAAATGTTTAAGGGAAAGCCATAAGGGATAGATTACAGGGGGATAGTATTATGAAGGTTTTATGCGATTTCTGCGGCAAGCCCATTGATGAGACACTGGCTTCATGCCCTGAATGCGGTGCCGTCAACAAGCACATGCTGCGTTCCGGCAACCAGGTCCCGAAGACGATCGAAGAGCTCCAGGCGTTCATCGCCGAGCACAAGATCCCAGTGGACAAGATGAGGTTCTTCATCGGGATCGATTATCAGCAGCCCAAGGCATTCGGCATCTTCAAGAGGCCTGACAACCAGAACTGCGTCGTCTACAAGAACAAGAGCGACGGCACGCGCGTCATCCGTTACGAAGGTGCAGACGAGGCTTATGCCGTCAACGAGATCTATCAGAAGATGAAGGCAGAGTTCCTTGAGCACAGGCAGGTCATGGACCGCCGCAGCTTCTTTGACGGCGGAGATTACGGCAAGGGACGCCCTTTCGAGCCCTTTACGGATTACCGTAAGCCCGCTCCCCGCCCGCCACAGGAGAAGTTCAAGTATTCCAAGGGCAACAACATCCTTGGCGGCCGTGACGGCAATGCGATGGCAGCGGCTATAGCAGCACTCCTGTTCCTCGCAGTAGTTCTCGCGTCCTGTCTTACGTCATGCGATCTGACGATACCTTCAGGCTTCCTTGATTCGATAGATTCGGATTATGTTAACCGTCAGGATCCGGACAGCGGATACTATGCCTACGGCGACGATTATTATTACTACGATGATGATAAGTGGTACGGCCTGGACGAGGAAGGTTACTGGGCAGAGACCGAAGTTCCGAATGACCTGGGCGACAATTACGACGATTACTTCGAGGCTGAGGAATACGACAACCTGGATGACTATGTCTACTTCGACGAGTACATCCCCGACTACGACAGCTACGACTACGGCTATGACTATGATTACGACGACTCATGGGGCGACGATGACTGGGACGATGACGACTGGGATTATTACTACTACGATTCCGGCGACGATTCGGACTATGACTATGAGTACGACTACGACTCCGATTATGACTCCGACTATGACGGAGGCTGGGGCGGCGGATTCAGCGGCGGAGGCGGATGGGACTCCGACTGGTAGGTCCTGATCCTGAATTAAGAATTCTCGGGAGGCATCGGTAATGTTGCACCGCCGAAAGGCATGCAGATGACCGATGCTTCTTTTCCGTAACGGGACATGGCTTCATCAAAGGCTTCCTGCGCGCTGTGCACGGGCTCTAAGAAGATGCTCCTGACAAAGTCGTCATCCATCTCGGATACCAGACAGATCTTCGCATGCTGCAGTACCATCGCGATCGCGGCAGCCTTATGTCCGCCGAGCTGGAAATGTTCGTTTACTCTTGTAATGAGCGACTCTGCCGTAGGCGCAGATGTCAGCCACTCCTCGAAGACCTTGCTTCCGAGGCCTTCGTTGCAGGCACCTATCAGTATGATCGTGCCGCCGTCCTTTACGGCATGCTTGGAATTATCGAGAGCCTTCTGTGTCTGGTAGAGGTTGGCATCCTTAGGAGCTCCTCCCTGCGACACGATAACGATGTCTGCCCTGTCCTTGATGGGCTTCCTGTACATCTTATCGAGATATGCGCATCCCACGCGGTGAGCTTCGGTAACGTCACCTGCAACGCCGTAGACGATGTGCTTGTGTTCATCGAGTACTACATTGACGATGAAGCTCAGGTGGCAGAATGTCTCTGATTCTTCGATATCGGCTCTTACCGGATTGCCGGCAAGCTTACCCGCACACGCGTTCTCATCGACCATCATGCGGTGGTTGGACTGGATGGCATCAGGAGTGGACACGCCCGGCATGAGGGCCTTGGCACCGCCCGAATATCCTGCGAAATAATGGAACTCTATGTTGCCGACGCCGATCCTGAAGTCAGCTTCTGCGACGGACCTTGTGATGTCCACGGGAGTTCCCCTGCTCGTATCGCCCATATGGATGCAGTCCTCGGGCTCGCTGTCGACGCACTCGACCTGCTCATAGACCCACTCTCCCACGAGGTGCTTCTTCTCGTCTTCGGTGTGATGTCTGTGGGAACCCAGCGCGAAAACGACCTTTATGTCCTCCGCGCGGCATCCGGCCTTGAACAGTCTCTTCAGGATGGAAGGGATTACATCGAAGCTCGGGATGGGTCTCGAGATGTCACTGGTGATGATCGCGATCTTCTGACCGGGCTTAACGATATTCTCGAGCTTATCGGATCCTATCGGGTTATCGAGAGCATACTCGACCGCATCCGGGCCGGTTCTCTCGTGTTCGAGCGGATTGCTCATGAGGATCTCCTGAAGGTTCTCTTCAGGGATATCAACATTCTGCGTGCCTTTTCCGTAACCAAATTCAACGATCATAATTGCACCTGTATATAAGTAGTTTTTTTACCCAATAATTATAACTCGCATTAATGGTCTCGGATTTATCGTTTTATGACCTTCAAATTTGTCGTTACTTTTCGTTAACAATTTTTCCTTTTTGTATTATTTGTTTACATTTTGTTAAAAATATTTTTTGGATTAATTTCAGATTTTTGAGGTATCAAGTCCGCAAACGCCCAAATATCAACGTCTCGGAGATTTCTTCACAATTGTGAAAATTTGCCGAAAAATATTGAACAAATGTGAACTATATGTTATTATTCCATTATCAGTTAACAAATTCTTCATCAGGAGGGAAGGACAATGACAAAGATTAGCAAGTCACGCAAGGGTTTAACTCTTATAGAGATGGTTCTTACAATGGCGATCATAGTTATCCTCGCGAGCATCGTAATGCTTGGCGTAGGTTTTTATCTTGATGCAGCTAACGTTGCAGCAGCTGATGTCAATGAGCACAACGAGTCTGTTGAGGCAGTTAAGGAAGACGTCCTCGACGATAAGCTCGATCTGGAGTAATTACTCATTATCAATTTCACGAGAGGGGTGAGCTGTATGAGAAGACTTAATAAATCGCGTAAAGGTTTTACACTGGTTGAGATGGTTCTGGTCATTGCGATCATTGTTATACTGGCTGCCGTCCTCCTGCTCGGTATCGGCACATATCTTAATGCTGCCAATGCTGCTGCGGATTCCGTTACATCTCACAATGACTCCGTGAACTATATTACAAACGAGATAATAGCTAAGTCAGGAATGTAATTGATTAATTACCGGTCAAGACGATCGGACGCCTCCGGCGGAATATGGAAAATGCCCGCGTGAATAACCGCGGGCATTAATCATTTTAAAGTTTCCCGAAGGGTCTTCCCTACTCCAGGCCGAATCCCTCCATCTGTTCCATCTGTTCCATCTGCTCTGCTTCAATGCTCTCGTAGATCTCCTGATATTCGGGAGAATTGATCAGAGTTGCAACGAACATAATCATGCCGGTGAAGAACATGACCCCGCAAAGCACTCCCGCAACAATATATCTTGTGAAGTTATGAAGCTTCTTGCCGGGATTAAGAAGATGTATCGCACCTGCGATAAGTATGGGGCTTAAACACCCTACAATAAGGAAAGCACCGATCACCATGAGACCGGACTCTGCCAGCGTCTGAACAGCTTCTGTGGTCTCAACGGATTCTACCTGCTCTGTCGCGCTCGAGAACAGGACCATGCTTGTTGAGAACGCATTGTTTATGAAGTGTATGATCATTGCCAGGACCATGTTATTGCGCTTGACGACAACATAAGCAAGGGCAGCGCCAAGGAGCGCCGTCGTGCCGAACCTTACGGGATCAAGATGGAGTATTCCGAAGAATATGCCTATTATCAGGACTATGACCCAGTCATGCTTCAAAGACCTGAAGTATGACAGAGCCACACCTCTCTGAAGCGCCTCTTCGCAGACGGGCGGCAGGATCGCGACCGTGATGAATGTCAGTATCGCAGTCTCGCTGGTCATAACTTCATTGAGTCCTGTAGCCGTATTGACGAAGTTATCGGGAAGAATGAGCATCATTATCATGACGGACAGCATGCTGAGCGGCAGGACTCCGAGCCAGAGCATGACGGTTCCTATTACATCCCTTACCGTCGGGACTTTGACCGGGAATACTTCCTTAAGCGGTGTCTTCTTGGCAAGAGTCCAGATCACGGCAAGTGCCAGGAACATCAATTCCGTGATCACTACTCCCCACAAACCCAGATAATACTGTATGAAGCTTCCCGGGAACAGCAGCATTCCCACTGCAATGACCTGGAAGATCACGCCTTTCCACGGCTGCCATTTTGCTTGAGTTGATAACTTTTCCATGATATATCCCCCCTGTGTATGGAAAATACAACAGAGGGGACATATTGTCAAACTATCTTAATCTATCCGAATATCAACTTAATCAGCAAAGCATGCAGTATAGAAATATGAGTAATCCGGTTCAGACTCTGTCGCAGTGCTAATAACAAATATATACATTCCGGCTTCATCCATGCTCTCACACGATACCGTGCAGTTGCCTTCCGAATCCATTGTGACCGGGATAACTTCCGCATAGAATTCAGAGTCGATGGGGTTCTGATTTGCATCAGGGTCTTCATCGTTAGCCAGAGGATACTTATAGATATGAGCATACAGATCAGCGTTCTGATCCTGGCAGTTGAATTCAAGTGTGAGCTCATCGCCGATATCGTAGATTGCCAGACCTGAAGAGATCTCCGCACCGCTCCAGTTGATGCTGTTGATGCCGAGTGAATAGTCGACGATAAAATACTGATCAAAGCCGTTCAGAGCATCGGGAAGATCGGCAGCTGCAGTAGTCTGTACAGGATCAGGCTCATTACTTGTCGTAGGATCCGGAACGACAACATCATCTGTCGGTTCGGGTTCTGTCTCTACTATAACGCCTGAATCGTCGATATCGATATCGAGATCATCTTCATCATCGCCTTCGCTCCAGGTTACGACTGCAGTAGCGCCGTCCTCACACTCGAGTTCCCAGGTATAATCGCCGTCATCTTCGTCATCGTCGGTGATCTCCCAGTCGCCGTCTCCGTCATACTCGGCTTCAACAGCCTTGATGATGGATCTGTCAGAAGGAGGATCGATATCCTTGTCCTTATCCTTTTTCTTCTTACCGCCTATTCCGAGGATCGAGCATCCTGCTGATGCAAAACAGAGCACCAGGACCATCATCATCGCAAGTACACTCTTCTTTTTCATGTCAAAACTCCTTTTGTAAAACACAGTTAGTATTGTGTCGATACTTTCAATAAGCACATAATAGTATTATCTCGCTACTATGTCAACAGTATTTTTGGAATTCCGCAGAAAAACTTCTTACCACTCGCCCAGGTAAGTCCAGTTCGATGCATCCGTCATATCGCCGCCTGATACGCTGTACCAGTTGCCGGGCAGATATGCATAACCGTTGTTCACTCCGATATCCCAATCTTCGGAATTGATTACGATCTGGTCCCCGTTCTTATAATCAGTACTGAAAGGCACCCCGGTGAACGGATTACAGGGATCTTCGATTATGTCTTTGCTGGCAAGGTACGGAGTGTCCGCATTGGTCATGAACTCATCAGAAGTTACGAAGTCTCCCGTCTGACCGAAGTCCTTATACATAAGGATCGGTGAGAACTGTTCGATATCAAGTCCGTTAAGATCCTCTCCCGTCAGCCATGCTTCAAAGTTGCCGAGCCCGTTGCCGTGGTCGGAAACGATTATTATCCTTGTATTGTCATATACGCCGTTCTCCTGCAGATACACAAGCCACTTTCCTATCTGGATGAGGGCAGCGGCATTGGACTGATAACCGGAGTACTGGTAATACTCTTCAGCAATGAACAAGTTGCCGTTACACATGAATCTCCAGGCATTCTCGCTATCGTACTGAGTATTGTCGACATGCATTGAAGGCTCCATGGCAGGTTCGAGGAGCATCATCGGGTCATGCGGAGTCTTGTTGGTGAACATAACAAAGTTGCAGCTGTCATCGTCCGTTATCTCGGTGAGTTCCGGCATCGCGCCGAGCGCATAGTACTCGCTCATGAACGGATAGAGATAACCGTCAGCTATTGAATTGCCGCCGATCTGCTGCGTGATGTCGGACAGATCCAGAACGGAATTATACTTGCCGAAGTCATACATGAGAGGCTGGAACATCCACGGTGAAGCCTTGAACAGTCCGTAACAGAAGAGGTTCCTGGTCATCATGGTAAAATACATCTCATTATAGGTATCTTTGTAAGGGTTGAAGTAATTGCCGGTGTTATACGCGGTAACGCCTTCCATGTCGTCGAAGAGCGAACAGTCCGGGATCCACTGGTAATTGGCATAGGTCGGGTTTACCACGGTCACGTCGTAGCCGTTCCCGGCAAACAGCGCAGGCATTACCTTCAACGCCTCGTTGTGCTTCTCGGGGAGAGTCATGTCGGAACGCTCGTTGAGCATTGCCGGTGTATACTCGGCTCCTCCGTATACCGCAGGCATTCCGAAATTCGTATAAGGACCGTATGTCAGCGTATTGCTGTAATATGTGAATCCGGCAAACTGTTCCGCGAGTTCGGGGTGTTCCTGGAATATGTACGGTACCATCGCGCCGACTTCCTTATCCAGCACCAGGACATATACGTTCGTACCGTTCTTCGACAATGTCCAGGGCGTGATATCAGAGACTCCGTCGACATTGATAAGTGAATACTCTTCGTTATAACTGAGATATGTACGGTAGCCTTCATCGATCTTCACACAGTTCGCCACAGACAGGCCGGACACTGCAATAACGCCTGCAAACAGGATGCTCTGAACGATCTTCGGCACCTTCTTATACGCGAAGACCACCGCGAAAGGCACCGCGCACGCCGCCAGAAGATTGATCATCATCCCCGCCATGTCATAAGTGGGATTCTTATCGTACTGCAGCATGCTCGACATGAGGCCCAGGTTCGCATCGAAAACAAAAAAGTTCACCGCAGCACCCACGGCCAGGCAGAGCATCACATAGGTAAAATACTTCTTTACTTCTTTCGAGGTGAGCACGAAAAACACTCCGCACCACAGGACAAAGAGTCCCACTGCGAGAAGCGCGCTCTGGATGACGAGATCGTTCGGCGAGAACAGAATACTCGTGTTGATGAACTCCTCGGATGAGACCGTTATGACGCCGGAAGGAATATAAAGACCTGTAAGCAGCGACAGGAATGCCGCAGAAGCAAAGAACACCGCAGTATGCTTCTTTGTGTCGTCCTTTGCCTTGCCGGCTGCCTTCTTCGGCTGCGGCCTGCTGATCTTCTCCGTTACCAGGTTCTTAACAAGCGAGAATACGTTGTTGAGAGTCCAATAGAATACAAGACCTGACGGTGAATTGTAGAGCAGTACGAGGAACACTGCCGCGATAAGGAAGGTCTGCACCTTCGTCTTCACCGGCAGTCCTTTTGTATAGATGAGTCCCGATATGACATTGATGAGAGTCATCAGGATGGGAAGCACGTTGATCGTGACCGCGCCTGCAGCGATAAGGCCGTCCGGTGCGCCTAGGTCCTTCAGAGGACCGAAGGTAAATCCCTTCAATACTTCAAGATTGGACAGGAACGAATAAGCCGCCAGGAAGAACGGGATCTGCAGTATTACGGGCAGAAGGCTCTTCAGCGTATAGAGCGGGCTGTAGTTATTCTGACGGTAGTATGTCTGAAGGATCATGAATCTCTCATCGCCCTTGAATACCTTCCTGATGTGGGCGACGGTGCCGCTCATCTTCTCTTCGAGGTTACGCTCCTCCTTCTGTATGACATCCGCCTTGTGATAGATCGGAAGGACCAGAAGGTTCATCGCCAGGCTCAGGACAATGATGCACAGTCCCGGGTTATTCAGACCGCGGTTCGCGAATACGAATATGACCTCAAATATAAGAACCAGAGGTTTTATTATGAGCGTATACAGTATTGTGGCGAGATCCATGTAAATTTGTGAGATTCCTTAATAAAAATACCTTACAAAAGTATAGCACACGGAGTATAATCCCGATAGAAAATTCTAATCGACGCTGCCACGGCGTCTCAAAGGAGGTGATTTTTAATGTTACGAAGCGATTCAGACAATCCCCGATCGCGACAACGCGCATTAGAAACACACCTTAAGGAGAGACGCTATGGAAGAATTAGCATCCGTAAAGGCGGAGATCTTAGAGCTTCTTAAGCAGAAGCAGTATGTAACCCTCCGCAACCGGCTTTCTGAGATGATGGAAGCCGATATCGCATCGATTATGGACTCGATGGAGGACGAAGACAGCCTCAAGCTGTTCCGTATCCTGCCGAAGACAATGGCAGCGGACGTTTTCGCCGAGCTCGAAGTCGATGATCAGAAGTACATCATCATGTCCCTGTCCAAGACAGAGTCCGCGAACGTCATCAACAACCTGATGGCGGATGATGCTACAGACTTCCTGGAAGAGATGCCTGCCAATGTCGTAAAGCAGATCCTTGCCAATGCGAGCGCAGAGCAGCGTGCCGACATCAACCACCTCTTAAGATACCCCGAAGACTCCGCAGGATCCGTCATGACGGTCGAGTACGTCGACCTCAAGAGAGACATGACCGTAGCGGATGCGATCCTGAGGATCAGGGAGATCGGCCTGGATTCCGAGACCACCAACGTATGTTACGTGCTCGATCCCAAGAGACTCCTCGTAGGCACCGTTGCCCTGAGGTATCTCCTCATCAAGCAGCCGACCGAAGTCATCGGCGACATCATGAACGAGAACGTCATCTCCATCAAGACGATGGACGACCAGGAGGAAGCTGCCAGAGCCTTCCAGAAATACGACTTTACCGCGATGCCTGTCGTCGATAACGAGAACCGAATGGTCGGTATCATCACGGTCGACGACGTTATCGACATCATGGAAGAAGAGGCCACGGAGGATATCGAGAAGATGGCTGCTATCATCCCTTCCGATACCGATAAGTCGTACCTCCGTACAGGCGTTTTCGAGACATTCAAGAAGAGGATGCCGTGGCTTCTGTTCCTCATGATCTCCGCGACGTTTACGGGTGCGATCATCACGCATTTCGAGAGCGCCCTCGCGAGCTATGTCCTTCTTACCGCATACATACCGATGCTGATGGATACCGGCGGTAATGCGGGTTCCCAGGCAAGCGTATCCGTCATCCGTTCCCTGTCCCTTCAGGAGGTCAGGTTCAGAGATTTCTTCAAGGTCCTCTGGAAAGAGATAAGGGTCGCAGTCATCTGCGGCGTTACGCTCTCATCTGCGAATTTCATCAAGCTCATGCTGATAGACAAGCTCCCGATGAACATCGCGCTCATAATCTGCGTCACGCTCGTACTGGTAGTCATCTTCGCCAAATCGATCGGCTCCACCCTGCCGCTCATCGCCGCAACGATCAAGCTGGACCCTGCCGTAATGGCGAGCCCTCTCATCACTACAATTGTTGATGCTGTATCGCTGCTGATCTATTTCTCGCTGATAACGAACTTACTTCAGATCGCCGTCTGACGGTATATCTTCAGGCTTAATAACAGAAGGCCCGGCCTGGGACGAGAGTTCTTCGTCCTGGGCCTTTTCCATCTCCTTGATACCCTTCATGATGCCGCCCTTCGTATCCTTCGCGAAAGCGACCACAAGGATAGACAGGAGCAGGCCGAAGTAGAACGTCAGCATCCTCCAGATGAGCATCGCAGAAGACGCCGTTGCCTGCCCGAGGAACCCGAACAGCAGCATGAAGCTTGCCTCGCTTCCGCCGGACGCGCCGGGGATCGGCATGAAGGTATTGAACAGGCTGATGGCAGCAGCCAGAGACAGGAAGTTCGGGTAATTGGACGCCGTGATCGGCACCTTGAGAGACAGCGCCGCGAAGAACGGCACCGAATAAAGGAGCGTGAGCTTCAGTGCGTGGCAGAGGCAGACCTTGGCGAACAGAGACTTCCTCGAGAACAGGATGGAAGATACGTTCCTGAATTCCTCGAAGGCCTTGGTGACCGACTTGGAAGTCTTGTCGTAGTCCTTGACGAGGTGGATCTTCTCCAGGAACTTAAGGCAGCTTACCGTAAGGAAAGTGTGTACTTTCTTGAGCTTGGTCGCGAGGAAGAATCCGCCCGTGATGACTACGTTTACGATGAAACCGACGACGGCTATGACGGTCGTCTGCTGATTGGCAAAGATGACGTGGTGGTTGCAGAGCATCGCGACAGTCGCATAGATGATGATGACTATCTGGTATGTGACGAAGCACATCGCGAGGATCCCCGATCCGATGCCTGCGGGTACGCCCTGGTTGTGGAAGACGTAGACCTGCGCGAACTGTCCGCCCGTCGAAGAAGGCGTGAGGTCCGAGAACAGCACGCCGGTCATGTTAGTAACGAACGACTGCTTATAGCTGATGCGGTACTTGAGGTCCTTGCAGATGATGAACAGTATCAGCGCATCGATCATGTAATAGCAGATCATCAGCCCGGCCATTATCAGGATGAACCTCTTGTCTGATGTTACCAGCGCATCTAAGAAGGCCTCCCCTTCTGATCCTACCGACAGGAACAGCGAGAGCGCCCCGATCGCGAGGATTATCAGGAAATTCAGTATGTATTTGCCTGCAGTCTTAAGTCTTTCCATATATACCGTCAATTGAACTTATAGAGCTTCTGTACGATCCTGTAGCCTCCGACGGACATCTTCCTGCCTAACTTGCCCGGCAGCGTCATCCATCCGCCCATGAAGCTTCCCTTGATCTTCTTGTATGCCCTGGGATCTCTGAGCTCCAGATACTTCCAGAGGTCATCCAGCTTCTTAAGGTGCTCGTCGGTTCCTCCGATGAGAAGGATCGACGTCGTGGCGCAGTACATCAGTGTCAGATACGAGAGCATGTACTTGTTAAGCTTTGGTCCCAATGCGGACGCATCCTGCGATGCATATACATCCGTCATTATCTTGTCGACCCTAATCTGCTGGTCGATGTTCCTGAGCTGCGCCTCTTCACTGACGGACTGTCCCTCGCGGCCGATGTAATACCTGTATAGAGCTTCGTCTATGTAATACATGGTCTTAACATTCGGCAGCGGCTGATAAGCGTAGATGTTGTCGCAGTAGAATGTATGCTCGGGAAGCTTCAGGCCCGACTCGAGCAATACATCCCTTCTGTAGATGATGTTATGCATCATGATGTACTGGGATGTGACCTTCTTAACGTCATCCCAACCGAAGACCTCACCGACGGGCAGGGACTTCGTAAGGCGCATGACCTTCTTGTTCTGCTCCTTCACCCCGACCTTGTCGAAAACAAAATCCGCGAGGACCAGGTCCACCCTGGTATCATTTTCCACAAAGCCTTTGAGCAGGCCTATTATCTTGAGCAGAACTTCTGTATCTGCCCAGTCATCGGAATCTATGTTCTTGAAGTAGATGCCGGTCGCCTCACTGATGCCCTTATTGACCGCGCCGCCGTGGCCTGCGTTCTCCTGGTGAATCGCACGGACTATGCCGGGGTTCTTTGCCTCGTAGTCTCTCGCGATCTCCAGTGTATTATCCTTCGCAGATCCGTCGTCCACGATAAGTATCTCGATATCGTCTCCTGCGGGCAGGAGCGACTCGATGCACTTGCTCATATATTCAGCCGAGTTATAGCAAGGTATTGCTACAGAAAGTATCTTCATCGTAAGAAGTCCTATTACTCCTATTCAGAATAAATCCTTGTAATTCTAACATTAAAAATAATAAAAGCCAAAAGAAGCGCCGGACTTACATCCGGCGCCCCTGCTGTCTGGGTTTTTGTATTTTATTACTGTGCTTCGTAAACGAGGCCGTCATCAAGAAGTCCGCAGTCGTCGAGCCAGTCAACGAAGTCTTCTGCCGAGATGCCGTAGCTGTCGCACATGTCGAGAACATCAATGAGCGAGCTGTCTGCATCTGCGTCTTCGAAAGCGTCCTTAAGATCGTCGAGGTCCTCTGCATCCCTGATATCATCAACAAGATCTTCGTCGATATAACCTACGAGATTACCCTTCTCGAAGTAAAGGATGGTATCGTTGTCGAGCTTTACGGATGTCTTTGCCGCTCCGAATCCTGCCGTTACCTTGTAGTCGCCTTCTACTGTCTCATTCTCGAGGTCGCCTGCGAAAGTATCGATCGAAGCAAGAATGCTCTCCTCGCAGTATTCATCCATCGAAGAGTAACCCATCTCGCTGAGGAACTCATCTTCCGTATATCCGTACATCTCGATCTGGTCTAAGATCTCTTCCTTCAGTACGGGCACGAGGTTATCCATGACATAATCCGTGTATGAATCAACATATGAATCGTAGTCGATGGTAAGTGTGTACTCGCCGTCATCGAGCTCTAATTCATACAGGACTGTCACTTCGCCTTCGAAGTCATCCGCATCGATATCGATGCCCTGATCGCCTAATGAAGTCTCGAACGCTGACTTCATGATGGGCGTGAGGTCCAATTCTGCAACGTACTCTCCGTCCACATCGGGCTTGCTGAGCATGCAGCCTGTAGAAGATGCTGCAAATGCCGTCATGATTGCTGTTGCAAGTAAAACTGATACGATCTTTTTCATATTTTTGTCTCCTATTCCGGAGCCATCACCCGGGCTCCGTGAACAATATAACACTATCGCTCCGGAAATGTTAGTAGTAATTGTATACTAATTGTAAACTTTCTTGTTATCGCCCTGCTGTGATGTTATATTTGTTTCTATCATTACTATATTGGAGGGTAGATTATGGCAGTCATCTGGTGGGGCACACACATTTTCAATTCAAACAAGGGATTTCACGGCGAGAAGGTTGCATGTCCCGATTGCGGCAGGGTCTATGCTCCTGCATATGTTAAGAGCAACTTCTGGTTCCACATTGAGTTCATACCTCTTATTCCCTATAAGTCGATGTACCGTAAGTTCTGCCCTGTATGCGGCTACGGCGTCCAGATGAAGGGCAAGGAAGGCAAGGCGGAGCTCAAGGAGAAGCCCGAGGTAACGGATCAGGCTTTCGAGCCCTATGTAAACCACAATCTTGCAGACAAGCCCAAGGGGATCCTGAAGACAGACAACAGCTACGAGTTCCATGTCAAGGATCTGAACTCAGGCGAGGACATCTGCGTTGCAAAGAACCTTACCAAGGAAGAAGTAAAGAAGATAAAGAAGGGCAGAGCTTATAAGAAGCTCCCCATCAATAAGGTATAAAGAGGATTCTTTATGAAGACAGAGACAGTAAAGATATTTTCTACCGGAGAAGGAAGAGACAAGGCTTTGGAACTCACGGAGAAGACCGGCGCTTTCTGCGGTCTCGACGGTAAGTCCGCACTCCGCCTCCGTCTGCTCTCGGAAGAGCTCATAGAACTCATCCGCCCCTTCGAAGGCGACCTTCAGGGCGATTTCTGGATGGAAGCAGAAGACAGGAACGTCGAGATACACCTCAAGGCCGAGGTCCCCATGGATCTTAAGACCAGGAGCGAACTTCTCGCAGTCTCCTCTTCCGGCAAGAATGCCGCAGCCAAGGGCATCATCGGCAAGATTCGCGAGATGATCGCAGTGGCAACTCTCCCCGACGATCCCGAGACAAGGGTCATGGCTGATCAGGCATTGGGCCTCATCGCTCTCGGAAGCCAGGTCGGCTCACACTACGGCGGATCAGAAGCTTATTCCTGGTCGATGTCCGGCTATGTGACCGGCATCAACACGAGCATCGCCGATCTCGACGTAAAGCAGGAGGCTCAGGACGAGCTCGAGCGCTCCATCGTTGCCAACCTCGCTGACGAAGTCAAGGTCAACATCGTTAATTCCGTTGTAGAGGTCATTATATATAAGGCTTTCGGCTGATCAACGGACAAATGAGCAATTACAAAGGCTGCCTCATACGCTGAGACAGCCTTTATTCTTGCTTTGATAACCCCTCTTCCCGGCGTGTGAGTAAAATGTGACTATCAAGGCGCCGTTTACTCACATATTCTGCATTTTTTGGCCAATGTGAGTTTTTTGTGAGTAAAACAGCTCCCGTCACTCACATTCCGGTCACAGGCCCGCCGAACCGTCGGAACAAGCATCACCCGACGTTCTGCGTCATGGAAGTAAAGCAGATCACGTAGCCGCTCTCTTCCCTTCTGATGACTTTCGCGTAAATGCACTCATCATCCTGGCGCAGCATTATGTTCTGTCTCTCGGCAAGTTCGGGCTCGGCCTCGAGAACTGCATATCTACCGTCAGCCGACAGCCTGGTGACCTTACCGGTATAGCCGGTCGCCCCGACCTTCTTCTCTTCGAGGACATAGAATCTGTATTCGTTATCGCAGGACTGCTCTTTCCACTCGATATTCCTGCTGCCCGCTTCGCCCGTCAGGTTATCACCGATGCCTTCAATCTCATAATATCTGAGTTCCTCGGGCGCGCCCTTGGGCAGGAATGCGCCTTCGGTTATGACGGTAAGCTTCTCGGTGAGTCTGTGCGCCGTATTCTCCGTGATGAAGATCTGGCCTCCGACCGTGAGGCTCTCCAAGCGGCCCGTAATGTTGACCGCCGAACCCATGCAGCCGTACTTCATCTTCTTCTCGGAGCCTATGTTGCCGACAACGACATCGCCCGTATTGATGCCGATGCCCATCTGGAGTTCGGGGTAGCCGTTAGCCTTGTTCCACTCGTTGACCGCAGGCATCGCCTTCTGCATCTCGACGGCGCAGTTGACCGCACACGACGCATGGTCCTCAAGATCCTTCGGCGCACCGAAAACCGTAAATATCCCGTCTCCCAGGAACTCGATGACGGTGCCGTGATACTTCTGTATGCACACCACCATCGCCTCGAAATACCTGTTCAGCACCTTGATGAGCTCTTCTGCATTAAGCTTGGAACTCAGCGCGGTGAATCCCCTGAGGTCGCTCATCAGTATGGTGACGTTCTTCGTCTGGCCGCCACTCTTCTGCCCTTCTGCCGTCGTAAGTGCATAATCGGCAATGTCAGGCGATGTATACCTGACAAGTGCCGAATTGACTTTGAACAGCTGGGTAAGATTCGTTATGACTACGAGATACACGACCTGGTCGTTGTTGTAGCAGGTCATCCTTACATGAAGATTGCTGACGACGCCTTCGTTGTTCACGTAATCGACGATCGCCTCATGCGTGTCGACCTTGTTGGTGACCGAATCGATGAAGAGCTGGATAAGGTCGTCGTTGCCCTCGACAAAGGGAACGGCTTTCCAGATCTTCAGGCTGGCATCCGCGGGTATCTCAAAAAGCTTCTGCGCCGCCGGGTTGGCATAGAGCACCTCACCCGACGACGAGATTATGCATACTGAATCTTCGGTATTGGTAAAGAAGTATTGTGCCTGTTCAGGACTGATCATGCGCCGGCTGAATCAGAGATCTCCTTACATGTATTGAAGTAATCATATGTAAGGCTTCTCAGACGGTAAGACAGATGTCTCATGATCATCTCGATCTTGACAGGGCATGTCTCGAAGAGTCCCGAGAGATCCTCTGCACGTATGACTTCAACATATGTGTCATCAGACTCGGATACTGCCGTAGCGCTTCTTGCATCATCGGAGATCATTCCCATCTCACCGAAGCAGGCAACCGGGAACAGCTGTGTGAGCTTGACCTGATCTGCCGAACCGTAATTGGTGTAGATGCCGACGTTGCCGCCGTGGAGGATATACATGTACTTGCCGACTTCGCCCTGCTTGAAGATAACGGTGCCCTTCTTGTAAGACTCGATGTCACCCTTATCCTGGCCTACCTTCTCGGCAGCTTCGCGGAGTGCTTCAGCGCTCGGCTTGTCGATGGCCTTCTTGCTTGCCTTGAACCAGTTAAGATGCTTGGCGATTGCAGCTGCAAACGAAGACTTGTCAGCAGAAGGATCCTTCATGCCTGCGAGGACCTGCTTTGCTTCATCGTAATCAGCTGTCAGTTCCTTAAGTCTGTTGCCGAGGCACATCATGATGTCGATGATCTTCTCGGGATACTGTGCAAAATATTCCTTGAGCTCATCCGCCTCAATCTCGATTACCTTGGCGCCCTCTCCTGCAACGACCGTAGTGCTGCGCGGATAGGATTCTATTACCGCCATCTCTCCGAAATACTTTCCCGGAACCAGCTCGGTAAGCTTGACCTGATCTACTTCACCGTAGTTCAGATAGACCTGCGCACTGCCTTCCAGAAGCTGGAAGAAGCTGTTGCCGATATCGCCTTCTTTGATGATGATCTCGCCGCCTGCAAATGTCTTCTCGATAGTACTCATACTGTGCCCCTTTCTGTGTTTCGGAATGATGATAAATGCCTCAAAACTGTTTTACATTTATATATAAACGATTGTATTTTCATTCCGGTGCTTTGTCAATTATTAAGCCCTTAAAAGCATAATAAAACAAGCCCTTCAGACATATCTTTGCCGTTCATTTACACATTAGTTGCAAACAGATAATACATAGCCGTAATCACAAAAATCTAATGCTGTATAATGCAGTTAAAAGTAAGGAAAGGAGCTTGTCGCCTATGGCCAGAACGCAGCTTGCCGAATTCATTGCAAATGACATCGAGAAGCAAAAGGGTGTATCGATACCCGTTCACGCGAGCCTTCTGGAGAGACTGCTCATCAAGAAGACGGCCTGCTCCAATCTGCATGCCAACGCCGAAGACGAATTCTCGATAGAGTCAGTGGGCCCGAGCTACCGCATCATAAGCGAGTATGAGACCAAGTTCCGTGAAGCGCTCAGGATGGAACGAGATCCTTTCGATGATCCCCTGATGGTGGAGAAGCTCCGTCCCCACGGATACCTGCTCCTGAACGGCCATCACAGATGGGCTGCAGCCATGCGCTGTCAGATCAAGAGAGTCCCGATCAAGATAATCAACTGTGCGACCGAGTCAGACATCAAGACCATCCTCGAGAAGTCGCAGCACGACAAGCGCGTCGCGATAGACCTGGACGAAGTCATCTTCAGGGATCCCGATTACAAGTATCTCGAGAAGAAGGCTTTCAACTTCCCGATGAGCCTCAGGTTCAAGCAGAGGATCAGGCTCGGCATCCCCGCCCTGTTCTACTACCTGGTCAAGCACGGTTATGACATCTGGGTATATGCCGCAGACTTCTATTCCATAGACGACATCCAGAAGTTCTTCAAGGCATATTCCGTGCACGTCGACGGCATCATCACGGGCGTCGGCAAGCTCGAGCAGTATCACTCCGACAGCGAGAAGAGGATGAGAGAGCTCATCAACAACAAATATCAGATGACGCTTCACATCGACAACGAGACGATACTGGAGACTCATAACAACACTAAGGACTTCGAAGAGCATGCGATAGAGTCCGGCGAAGAAGACTGGGCAAAGAAGACTATCGCCATCATAGAGGAGATCGAGAACCGTGCCGGTAAGAGATGAACATGAGAAGATGCGCGTCTCGTTCGATCTGGACGAAGTACTGTTCGTGAATCCGAAGACTCACAAGATCGAGCCTGAGCTGCCCTTCCCTCTCCGCAACATCTACAAGGAGAGATTAAGGCTCGGAGCGCCCGAGCTCATCAACAAGCTCCAGGAGATGGGATATGAGGTCTGGGTATATACCTCATCGTTCCGCTCGGAGAGATACATCAAGGGTCTCTTCCGCCACTACGGCATTAAGTTCGACGGCATAGTCAACGGCACCAGGCACCTGAAGGAAGTACAGCAGGGACACTCGCAGATCCTTCCCCAGAAGGTCCCGAACAAATACAGGATCTCGCTTCACATAGACGACGAGGCGGTGATCTGTTCATACGGAAGAGAATACGGCTTCGATGCGTACCAGCTTGACGCGCAGGATGACGAATGGAAAGAGAAGGTCATCGCCAAGGCCGAGGAAGTCAAGCGCAAGTGGGAGCGCAGAAGAAAGGCCCATATGAACTGAGAGGAAGACTATGACTGATATCAAGAACAACCCCGCGATGGACCCCTCCGGATTCGTACTGCTGTCCGACTACGTGCCGCACGTGATCCAGGAGATCAGGTACTACTCCACATATAATTTCATCGGCGAGCGCATAGACGGATACGAGGAGCCGTGCGCCATCCTTACCGTCGAAGCCGCCAGGGCAATGAAGGCCGTGAGCAACGAGCTCTTCGTGCAGGGTTACCGCGCGAAAGTCTTTGACGCTTACCGTCCCGCGTGCGCCGTAAGACACTTCGTACTGTGGGGGATCGAGGACCAGGACATCAGGATGAAGCCCTACTTCTACCCTGACCTCGAGAAGCAGGAACTCTTTGCCAAGGGATACATCGCCAAGCTGTCGTCGCACAGCAGAGGGAGCACGATAGATCTGACGCTGCTCGACATGAAGACAGGCAGGGAGGTCGACATGGGCAGCCCGTTCGACCTTTTCGATGAGAAGTCGCACCCGGATAATAGGGATATCACGGACGAGCAGTATGAGAACAGGATGATCCTGCAGAATGTCATGGTCCGTAACGGCTTCAAGCCGATAGACTGTGAGTGGTGGCATTTCACGCTGGAGAACGAGCCCTATCCGGAGACATACTTTGAGTTCCCGGTATCTTCAAGATATCTGAGAAGATAAAGGGGATGCTGGATCTATGATATCGTTCTTTGTTGCACTTGCAGTATTGGTGGTCGGTTATCTTACTTACGGCAAACTGACGGAGAAGGTTTTCGGGCCGGATGACAGGACAACGCCTGCCGTCGCGATCAACGACGGTGTGGACTGCGTGCCGATCAAGACGTGGAAAGCCCTCCTGATACAGCTCCTGAACATCGCGGGAACCGGTCCCATCTTCGGCGCTCTCATGGGTGCGTGTTTCGGTCCGGTCGTATTCCTCTGGATAGTCTTGGGATCCATACTGGGCGGCGCCGTGCACGACTTCATGTGCGGCATGATATCCGAGCGTCACAACGGTGCTTCCATCGCGGAGTTCTCCGGCATCTACATGGGCAAGGGCGCACTGTATGTCATGCGTGTCTTCTCGATCCTCCTGCTCCTTCTCACCGGAACGGTCTTTGTCACCAGCCCCGCATCGCTCATCTCGAGCCTTACGCCCGAGGGTCTCGGCAACACCTTCTGGATAGTCGTAATACTCATCTACTATGTCCTCGCGACGCTCCTTCCAATCGATAAGATCATCGGAAAGCTCTATCCGGTATTCGGCGTGATACTCATCATAATGGCAGTCTCGATCGCAGGCGGCATCATCTTCCTGCCGCAGTACAATATCCCCGAGATCGCCCTTACGAATCTTCATCCCGAAGGACTTCCCGTGTGGCCGTTCATGTTCATCACGGTCGCCTGCGGTGCCATCTCGGGCTTCCACGCGACACAGTCTCCGATGATGGCAAAGTGCATCACGTCCGAGCGCGAAGGCCGCAAGGTATTCTACGGCGCCATGATCATCGAATCCGTCATCGCTCTTATCTGGGCAGCGGCGGGAGTTGCTTTCTACGGCAGCACGCAGATGCTGTCTGAAGCTCTCACGGCATCGGGCCAGTCCGGAGTCGTCTACGAGATAAGCCAGACGATGCTCGGCAGCGTAGGCGGCATCCTCGCCATCATCGGCGTCGTGGTCTGTCCCATCACTTCAGGCGATACTGCATTCAGGAGTGCAAGGCTCATTCTCGCCGAATGGACAAAGCTCGATCAGAAGAAGATCCGTAACAGGCTCCTCATCACGATCCCGCTCCTCGGCATCAGCGCTGTCCTCACACAGCTGGACTTCAACGTTCTCTGGAGATATTTCTCATGGAGCAACCAGACCCTGGCGATGATCGCACTCTGGGTAGCAACGGCATTCCTCCTCAAGACCAAGGACAAGTGGATAACTACGCTTATCACCGCACTGCCCGCGACTTTCATGACGGCAGTATCCGTCACATATATCCTGGTCGCGCAGGAAGGATTCAAACTGTCTTATGGAATAGGTTATCCGATAGGCATCGCGGCAGCCGCAGCAGCGTTCACGGCATATGTCATCGTGACCGTGCGTAAGGTCAGGACAGTCACGAAGTCCGCTTAAATGCGGATCGTAAGAACATCATGTTGATCATGTTCATGTCGCATCAGGCGACCAGCTCGGCTGCACAGGCTCGATCTGAAGATTGCCCGTGACCTTGACTGCCACCTGGTACTGATCCTCATAGACGATCTCGCCGGGAGTATTTGTGTATACAAGGAAGTACGGGTGGTTATACTTCTCGAGCAGCCACAGTGCAGGGCGAATCATCTTCATCATCTCTTCGGTATTCTCGGTCTTGAAGAAACACACGACGAGTTCCCTGTTCTTGCACTGATCCGGCCATGGAAGGTTCTCTGCAAACCAGCTGTCTATCTCCTTGAACAGTCCCACGTCCTCTTCTTCCATGACATCGTTCTGTATGAGCTGCCAGCACATGCTGAATATGCCCTTCGCATACATGGTATTCTCCGCGAGTTCCTGACCCTGGATACGGACGTATTTGTATTTGACGTTCATACCATCACCTCCGTTGTATCCTGCGTGCCGCGGCAGATATCGCTCCCGAGGGGCACACGATCTTGCATAGGTGGCAGCCGACGCATCTGCTTCCGTTAAGCTTCGGCACACGTCCTTCAAACGTTATCGCCTGATGTCCGCCGTCCCTGCAAGAGATATAGCATCTTCCGCATCCTATGCACTTATCCTTCTCGAAAACAGGGAACAGCACCGTATCTCTCTCGAGCACGTCTGTCGTATCGCTCACAGAATCAAGACCTGCTCCCACGATATCCCTGACCGAATCCACTCCGGTCTGGGCCAGATAGTAATTAAGTCCGGCCTTAAGGTCATCTATTATCCTGTAGCCGTACTGCATTACCGCCGTTGTGACCTGCACCGATCCTGCGCCCAGCAGGATGAACTCAAGTGCATCTCTCCATGTCTCGATGCCGCCCATGCCGCTTATGTGCGAGCCCCTGACCATGTCGTTTTGTCCGAGCTCAGCAATGAATCTCAGCGCGATGGGTTTGACCGCGTTGCCGCTGTAGCCTCCGACCGCGGACCTTCCCCTTACTGCCGGAGCTGATACATAGGTAAGCGGATCGACTCCGGTTATGCTCTTGATGGTATTGATGGCTGCGATGCCGTCGGCGCCGCCCCTGATCGCAGCCTCCGCCGCAGGAGACATGGAGGCAACGTTCGGAGTCAGCTTGGCAAGAACAGGGATGCTGCATCCGCTCTTGGCTATACGCGTAAGCTTCTCCACGAATTCAGGGACCTGTCCTATGTCAGATCCGAGGCCTCCCTCCTGCATGTTCGGGCAGGAGAAATTCAATTCCACCGCATCGGCACCGTTCTTCTCGCAGAGTGATGCGAGCTCAGCCCATTCATCGTCATTCTGCCCCATAATAGAAGCCAGGATGAACTTGTCCGGATACTTATCCTTCAGTCTCCTGAAGATCTCCATGTTCTCGGCTACGCTGTGATCGGAGAGCTGCTCTATGTTCTTGAATCCTGCGATGCTCCCGTTGTCGCCCTTGATCGCGGAGAACCTCGGCGATGCCTCGTGGATGTCAAGAGAGCAGATGGTCTTGAAGCATACGCCTGCCCACCCCGCTTCGAACGCTCTCGCGCACATATCGTAATTAGAGGCCACGACCGAAGAAGACAGCAGGAACGGGTTCTCGAGAGGTATACCGCAGATATCGCATTCGAGTCTGGAATAGTCTTCAGGAAGAGCTATCTCGGCTTCAGGCCTGACCTTACGGTCCAGAGTGAGCATGAGATCTTTTACGGCGACCTTCTCCTTCGCTATGCATGAAGCTTCACAGGGAGCGGAGCATCCTTCACAAGGACTTGTCGCAGGCATGCTAAGAGCTGCCACATCCGCATTGTCGAACCACACGGAACGCAGTAGTCCCGCAGGATCCATATGAGGACACGCGGCACTGCACGGCGCATCTTCGCACAGGAGACATTTGATCATGTCGGATCTTCTGATCTGTTCTCGGATGATCATGAGCAGTCCCTCCTCAGATATCTATCGCATCGATCGCCTCTTCCAGTATCTTCTCCGGGTCTGCTCCGTAGATATCCAGACCTTTTGCCGATATCAGCCTGTTATTCTTAATTCCGTAGAAATTCTCGGCGAGAGTCTTTATATACCCGAACCCGAACTCTTCGGGACAGAACGCTCCTCCCGCCGTCGTTACATAGTAGAGGTCTGATGCTTTGCACAGTCCCTTCGGAGTTCCTTCGGGCGTATAGATGAACGTCACGCCGAGAACGTTGATATGTTCGACATACTGCTTGAGCGATGCCGGGAAAGACAGGTCCCAGTACGGCGCCGCGATGACTATCTTATCGGCAGCTGCAAACTGCCTTGCAAGATCACAGACGGGATCATCGAACCTCTCTTCTGCGATTACGGCATCTCTTCTTCTGAGGAATTCTTCACCGGTAATGGGGAAACTGACATCTTCAAGCGTCAGCTCCTCATATTCGCCTCCCAGCTTATCAAGGACGGCACCGGCCAGTCTCCTTGTCCTGGAATCACTTCTAACACACGCGTTGATGAATAGTATCATGCTTCACATACCGCCTGTCTTCTTTGGATGTCTTATACAAAAATCATAGCACAGAGATTTTTGCACGTGCGTAAACAAGATATTACGAAACCCTTGATATAAGGGCATTTCCACGATTCTTCTTCAACGAAAGTTTACTTTTTTGAAATCACTGCAAACATACCAAAGGTTATAATCACAATATTAAGAAAGAAGCGAGGTGCACCATGTCCATAGGCAAGAAACAGTTCGAACTCAGTGCATTTCTGGGATCATTGCTCTTCATTGCGATAATCGCTCTGGGTATCTTCCAGTTCGCTCATGTGCTGCCGAAGGGAACACTTCCAGTCAGCAGCATCATCAATGTCTCGGCCGACTTAAGCTGTATGGCACTGGGATATGTCCTGTTCATCTGCAGCGTCGTCGACAAGCAGAAGAACGAAGCAAACCTCAATATCTATCTGCTCCTCCTCTTCAGCTGTTTCAATGCCGCTTTCCTGGACGAGGTATGCTGGATAGTCGACGGCAAGCCGGAGATGCTCGAACTTAACATGGCAGCCAACACGCTCTACTTCATGGGCGCCCCGGTAATGGCTTTCCTGTTCTGGCGTTATGTCGTATCCTATCTTGAAGTTGCTCCGGAAAAGATCAAGAAATACAACAACTTCCTTGCCGCAGGTCTCGTGCTCGCCGTACTGATGAGGCTCTTCAACCCGCTGTTCGGCCACTACTTCACGATCACTGCTGACGGCCACTATCAGAGAGGCAATCTGTACCTTCTGTCCAACCTCTATGCATACTTCACCATACTCCTTACTCTGGCACTGGTATTCCGTGCAAGGAAGAAGTTCAAGAGATATCAGGTCGTCACCTTGTTCCTCTATGCCTTCTTCCCGCTTGTCATGGGTGTCGTGTCTGTGTTCACTTTCGGGCTGTCCCTGACAAGCCCCGTCATCATGCTCGTGCTGCTTCTCATGTACTGCGTCTTAAACGTCATCCAGAGCAGAGAGCGGTCCATCTCCGACAGCGAGCTTCAGATGGCAAATGCGATACAGGAAGGAATGCTCCCGCACATCTTCCCGCCTTACCCGGAGCGCAGTGAGTTCGACCTCTACGCATCGATGACGGCGGCAAAGGAAGTCGGCGGAGACTTCTACGATTTCTATATGCCTGATAAGGACCACCTCGTGGTAACGATCGCAGACGTCTCCGGCAAGGGTATCCCCGCAGCGCTCTATATGATGGTCACCAAGACTCTTATCAAGAACAGAGGTCTCACGGACTATGAGGATGTCTCGAAGATCTTATCCACCGTCAACGACCAGCTCTGCGAGAGCAACGACATAGCGATGTTCGTTACCGTCTGGATCGGCGTTCTTACGATCTCCACGGGCGAGTTCAGATATGCAAATGCAGGTCATGAATACCCTGCGGTCAAGAGGGCGGGCGGCAAGTTCGAGCTCATCAAGGAGCGCCATTCTCCGCCGCTCGGATGCATGGAAGGCATACCTTACAGGGAATATAAGACAAAACTCGAGCCCGGTGATATTATCTATGTGTATACAGACGGTGTGACCGAGGCGAACAACAGCAAGAATGAACTCTTCGGAGAGGCGCGCATGCTCGATGCACTTAACCTCCCGAACGACGGCGACCTACTCGTCCTCGAGTCCAACATAAAGGACAGCATCGATGCTTTCATCGACGGCAACCCGCAGTTCGACGATATCACGATGCTCAGCATGAAGTACAACGGCCCGCAGGGCGCGGAAGGAACAGGTGATGCAACATGAAGCAGATCAAAGTAAAAGCAGACACCGCCGAACTTGATAATGTCCTTTCCTTCGCAGACACGATACTCGAGGAGCTCGGATGCTCCGTTAAGGCGCAGATGCAGATAGACATCGCGATAGAAGAGATCTTCGTCAACATCGCGCATTACGCCTACCCGGAATCAGAAGGCGAAGCAGTCATATATGTTGAACCGGGCGAAGGCTCTTCATCCGTTACCATCACCTTCGAAGACGAGGGGATACCGTACGACCCGCTTAAGAACGAAGACCCCGATATCACGCTCTCGGCAGACGACCGCCCCATCGGCGGACTCGGGATATTCATGGTCAAGAAGAGCATGGACGAAGTCTCTTATGAATATAAGGACGGCAAGAACCGCTTGACCATCAAAAAAAGTTTTTGATATATAATTAATATACATTTCAGGAGGATCCGATTATGTTGAACATCACAAAGAATGCTAATGGTAACGCACTCAAGATCATTCTCGAAGGCAGACTCGATACCACTACCGCACCCCAGCTTGAAGCTCAGCTTCAGGATGCACTCGGAAGTGTAACTGATCTGAAGTTCGACCTCGAGAAGCTCGAATACATCTCCAGTGCAGGATTAAGAGTACTGCTCGCATCACAGAAGATCATGAACAAGCAGGGCACGATGGTCATCTCCAATGCTTCTGCTGAGGTCAAGGAGATCTTCGATGTTACCGGCTTTTCTGATATCCTCACCATCGAGTAAGCTGTAATACCAAGCCAATAACAAAGCGGTCGGTCGATCCGGCCGCTTTTTGTTGCCTTTGAATATGCAGAATGCTCAGTGTAACAATGTTACACAACCCGCAAAGCCTTAATTATCGGGGTTGCTCTTCCTGTCGGGTATTACGAAGTCCGGATGCTCTCCGAGCCACGCCGTCTGCGGCATGCACGTCAGCATGGACATGTCTTCTTCCGTCAGCTCGAAATCAAACACCTCCAGGTTAGCTCTCATATGCGCCTCCGAGGATGCCTTGGGGATCGGCAGTATCCCCTTCTGAAGCAGGAATCTCAGATTGATCTGCTGAATGCTCTTGCCGTACCTGTCAGCCAGGCGCACGAGTATGGAATTGCCTATCGTGGCATTCTCCCTGCCTCTTCCGAGCGGGCTCCACGCCATCGGCAGGACGTTCTCTGACTTGCAGTAAGCGACTGCCGCCTCCTGCGAGTATCCCGGATGAAGCTCCATCTGATCGACCACGGGACGGATCTCGCAGTTGTCCAGGATGTTCTTCAGATGATGCGGGAGGAAGTTGCTCAGGCCGAGGCGCTTTACCAGGCCCTGCCTTACCATGTCTTCCATCGCGTGATATGTCTCGATATCGAGCTCTCTCCACTTCTCGCCGTCCGCGCCGGTCTGCCTGGGCCAGTGCATCATGTAGATATCGATGTAATCCGTCTGAAGGCGGTCAAGTGACTTGGCCAGAGCGATCCTGGCGCCGTCAGCGCCCATCTCGTCTATCCAGAGCTTGGTCTCGATGATGACATCAGATCTGGCGATGCCGCTGTCTTTTATTGCTGCGCCGAGAGATCTCTCCGTCTCATAGAGCGAGGCCGTATCGAAGAACCTGTACCCTGTCTCAATCGCCTTCAGGATGGCGGCTCTGTTATCCTCGAACTCTTCGTTATAGGTACCGAAGCCTATCTTGGGAAGTCTCGTATTGTCATTAAGCACAAAGAACTCATTCATATTTTTGCCTCCTTGAAAGTGGCCCGGGTGTTTTTCCTTTTTTATAATAACATTCAAGAAATATGTAAATAGCATTTAATCATTATTCACATTCGATTGTTATTATCAACATATAAAGTTCCGCCCTACATTTGTGTAAAGGAGACACGATATGGATCTACAGGCTTTTGTTGACACGATCGACCATATGACTTGCGTCATGTCAGTTGAGATGAAGGAAGACGGCAATTACGGTGATATCCGCATAGTCGTAGGCAATCAAGCTTATGTTCAGTCTATAGAAGCCGCGTGGGACGGTCCGCAGCTGATGAGCACCAAGTTCGTGCCGAACAGCCTGTACCAGAACTACTTCCCGAAGGATCTTAATTTCGAGACGGTGTGCTACCGTGCCGCAGTCGAGAAGCAGCCCGTCCATTCCTATGTGCATCCCGACAGGTATGATTTCTGGTTCGACCTGTATCTGCTCCCCCTCATCAATGAAGGCAATATGTATTACTGCACGTATACGCAGGTAGTCACGCAGAAGGCAGAGACCAAGAAGATGACGGATCTGTCGCATGACATCGCGGCAAATGTCCTGAGCACATGCATCAAGCTGTCCAACACGACAGACTTTACCAAGACTCTTGGCGAGGTCGTAAAGGATGTAAGAGATATCTGCGGTTCGATGATCTGCTGTATCCTCGGAGTAAACCCCATCGACAGGACATGTAAGGTGCTCGCAGAGGACAGCGCGGCAGACTCCAAAGAGAAGACTCTGCAGTCAGTCCTCAATGAAGATCCCGGTTTCTATGAGCACATCGTATCCAAGTGGGAAGACACGATAGGCGGAAGCAACTGCCTCATCATCAAGAACGAATCTGATATGGAGTATCTCAAGGATAAGAATCCCGAATGGTACACTTCGATGACCACCCACAGCGTCAAGAGCATCATCCTCTTCCCCATGAGGTTCGGTCAGGAGCTCCTGGGCTATATCTGGGCAACGAACTTCGATACAGACAAGGCCGATGAGATCAAGGCAACCATGGAACTCGTTACATACTTCGTATCTTCTTCCGTCGCGAGTGTGCAGCTCATCAGCAGGCTCAGGCTCTTAAGTTCCGTCGACATGCTGACAGGCGTTCTTAACCGTAACGAGATGAACGAGAGGATCGACCGCATCGTCGCAGGCGAAGACCACATCCGTAACCTCGGCATCGTTTTCGCAGACATCAACGGTCTTAAGAGAGTCAACGACGACCAGGGCCACTTCTCCGGCGACCAGCTCCTCAAGAAGGCAGCCGAGATCTTAAGAGACGTATTCAAGAGATGTGATATCTACCGTGCAGGCGGCGACGAGTTCATGATCATCATTCCCGATACGAGCGAAGATGAGCTCATGCAGCTCTGCGCAGACCTCAAGAAGAATGACCTCGGATTCGGCAAGGCATGCTTCGCGGCAGGCTCGTGCTATGTCATCGACTGCCAGGACATCCGTAAGGCAATGCATATCGCGGACGAGCGCATGTATGCAGACAAGGCAAGCTTCTACGAAGATCATCCGGATCTCAAGAGGTAATAGTAATTAATTAATTAGAGAACGGCTAACGCAGATAATATGATCGACGGTTTATCAATACAGTTATCATTCCTGATATTCGAGGCAGTGTTCTGCTTCCTTTGTGCCATGGTCTACTCCGTGACAAAGGATCCTCTGCGCGTGCGCAAATCTGTCGTCCTGTCGCTCAATATCTCGTGCGGCCTGATGCTGCTCTGCGAGTGCTTATTCTATGTCTATAAGGGTGCCACGGATCCTGTTGACGAGTTGATCATGTACATCGTCAACGCGGCGGTCTACTACCTCATTGGCTGTCTGCTGCTCTTCTATACGATGCTCGTATACCTGAGGCTGTTCAAGAGATTCGACTTAAAGCCCGGTATGCCGTGCAGAGGCAGGCTCTTCGCGATCATGGGACTCATCATCGTTGATTTTGCACTGATCACGATATCCCAGTTCACCGGCATCATCTACTACTTCGATGAGAACAATGTATATCAGAGAGGCCCGTTGTTCTTCATATCCGCCCTCATCCCCACGATAGGCGCGATCCTGGTGTGCTCGGTAGTTATCCAGCACAAGGAGAAGACAACGGCGGCGCAGCGAATGGTACTGGTATCTTATCTCGCACTGCCTCTGTGTGCAGAGATATTCCAGGTGCTGTTCTTCGGAAGCTCGCTGATGAACATCAGCATGGGCATATCCGTATTGCTGATGTTTTTCGAGAACTTCCTGCATAAGGAGCAGGACCTCGACAGGGCAACGAAGACCGAGGTCAGGACGGGCCTTGCTAACGAGCACGGCTATATCGACTGGCTGAACTCCATGAAGGGCAAGGAAGAGCTTAAGGACTATACCGTAGTGTTCTTCGACCTGCGCAAGTTCGCGGATATCAACCGCAAGTTCGGCATCGAGAACGGCAACAGGATCCTCGCCAACTTCGGCAACATAATGCTCGGCAAGATAGGAAGCGACGAGATCCTCGGTAGGCAGTTCAGCAACCAGTTCGTGGCTATCGTCAAGGACGAGAATCTCGATGATTTCGTAAGCAGCCTTCAGGGCATCGAAGTGCCTTTCACCGATAAGGCGACCGGCCTGGAGAGCAAGGTCACGCTGTCTGCCAGGATCGGATTATATAACATCGACAGGTCCGATCTCGACGGCGAGGACATCCTCGTATTCGCTGCGCAGGCACTGGTAGCGGCAAAGTCCAAGAACAGCAAGGACATCGTCTGGCTGACGCAGGAGATGCTGGACAGCGCGGCAGAGAGGAAGAAGCTCGAGAACGAGATCAAGAGCGGTCTTGCAAACGGTGAGTTCAGACCGTACTACCAGCCCAAGGTCGACATACAGACAGGCAGGCTCTGCGGCATGGAAGCTCTCGCCCGCTGGATGCACGGCATGGTCCTCGTCTCACCCGGCGTATTCATACCGATAATGGAATCCAATGATACTATCACGCAGCTCGATCTTCTCATGCTGAAGTCCGTCTGCGCAGACATCAAGGAGTGGCTCGACGAAGGACTCGAAGTGCCTGTCATATCGATCAATTTCTCCAGACGTAATCTCGCTGATCCCGACCTGTCAAACAAGATCGACAAAGTAGTCAAGGAATCGAATATCCCTCAGGACCGCATCGAGATAGAGATCACGGAGACCGTCGACGAGTTCTCGATAGGCGACCTGCAGAAGTTTGCAGACGAACTCCACAAGCTCGGATACAAGATCTCCATAGACGACTTCGGAAGCGCGAGCTCGTCACTGTCGCTGCTGCGCGAGGTATCCTTCGACACGCTCAAGATAGACAAGGGATTCATCGATCACGACAAGAAGAAGGACCTTACCATCCTGTCCAACATCATCCATCTTGCCAAGGAGATCGATCTCGATATCGTCGCAGAAGGCGTCGAGCTGAAGAACCAGATCGATGTACTGAACGACCTCGGTGTCAGTGTTATCCAGGGATATTTCTTTGATAAGCCGCTGCCCAAGGATGAGGTCACGGCAAGGCTCAGAGAGCCGTATTACACCAAGGCTTCCTGATAAGGATCACTTCATCAGTTCCCAGAAACTTATCGCACTGGCGGCCGCGACATTAAGCGAGTCCACGCCGCGCTGCATCGGTATCATCACGCGGTAATCACAGGCCTTGATAACGTCTTCGGGAAGCCCCGTCCCCTCCGTGCCGAGAACGACTGCGAGCTTCTCGTTTGCACGTATCTCATCGTTATCCACATTGGTGGAATCTTCTGTCAGAGCCATCGCGACTGTCTTATATCCGTATGACTGAAGCCTGCTAATAAGCGCAGTTCCCTGCGACTCTTCGAGCGTTGCTCTTGCCCACGGTATCTGGAAGACCGTACCCATGCTGACTCTCGCGACACGCCTGGTAAGCGGGTCGACAGCAGTGTGCGTCAGGAGTACTCCGTCCATGCCGAGCGCGGCTGCCGAGCGGAAGATCGCGCCGACGTTTGCAGGATTGACCACATCCGCCATAACTGCGATGCGGCGTTTGCCTTCCAGGAATCCGTCCACGGTCAGTTCGGGAAGTCTTCTCATGAGCATCCACAAGCCTCTCACCAGATGGTGCCCCGTGATCTGAGTAACTATATCGCGGGATGCCGTATATACCGGAAGACTGTCCAGCACCTCTTTGCCGCAGTGCTCTTCTATCGCCTCGATAACTGGCTTTGCTTCCGCTTCGACGCGGTCAGTCTCGACCAGCATCGAGACAGGTTCGCACCCCGCCTCGAGCGCGCGCATTATCACATAGGCAGTTTCTGCCAGGAACAAGCCTTCTTCTCTTAACTGGGGTTCAGTCGCCCGCGCGAAAACATCCAGCTCGGACGCATTGATGTCCGTGATCTCTATAAGATCCATCACTTCTTCCACTTAAGGAATTCAGCAGACGGCAGGGGCTTGGCGTAATAGTAGCCCTGGAAGCTCTCGATGGAATATTCCCTTAAGATGTCTCTCATGCCGGAAGTCTCGATACCTTCCGCGCAGACCTTTGCTTTGAACACCTTTGCAAGATCTGCGATGGTCTTGATGAGTTCTCTGTCGAGGTCATCGTCTTCGATACCGGCAACGAAGCTCTGGTCTATCTTGATGATGTCGAACGGCAGCTCCTTGACTATGCCTACGGAAGAGAATCCCGTACCGAAATCATCGAGCGCTATCAATATTCCTCTTGCCTTCAGGCTCGCGGTGACATTCCTCAGGAGCTTGATATCGAGCAGCTTGCAGCGCTCCGTAACTTCGAAGCACAGATGATCTGCCGGATAATCCACTTCTTCCAGTATCCTGAATACCATGTCGACGAAGTCGGGCTTCTCGAGCTGGGTATAGGACAGATTGATGTTGATGATGAAGTCAGGGGTCTTCTTAAGCTGCTTCTTGGCAACAAGAACGGCTTCCCTTATGATCCACTCGCCGAGTTCCGGGAAGAGCGGGTCTGTCTCGAGCAGCGGCAGGAACTGATCCGGCGGAACGACTCCGTACCTATCGTTCTTCCATCTGAGAAGGGCCTCTGCCGAGATAAGCTCTTCGGTCCGGGCATCAACCACCGGCTGGAACAGAAGATAGAATCCCTTGTAACCGTTCGGGATCGAAGCTCTGATCTTGTGGAGCTTCTCGAGTCTGTGCCTGTTGTTCTCATTGAGGTCATTCTCGAAGAAGACCATGTCACCCTGACGGCGGGACTTGGACTCACCGTAAGCGAAGTTCAGGCAGGCATATACCGTCTGGGAATCGAAGTCGAAATGATCCATCAGCAGTGCTCCGCCGTTGACCTCGAGGAGGATCCTCTTATCGTCCACCTGGAATACCTCACGGAAGTACTCACGGAAGCTGTTATACCTCTCACGCACCTCATCCTCGATCAGCGAATTGCTTATGATCGCGAACTTTGTTCCGTCTATCCTGTAGCAGGTACCGGTGTTGCCTGTGGTCTCGAAGACCTTCCTGGCAAACATCTGCAGTACGCGGTTGCCAAAGTGATATCCATATACTTCATTGATCTCAGAGAACTTGCTGATGCCTACGATAATGACATAGGCTGCTGCCCTGCGCTTGATCCAACTGTCGAGATCTTCGAAGAAGCCGTACTGGTTACGAAGACCGGTAAGCGTATCGACATGACTCTGGGATCCGTGATTGCGAATTGTGCCGACAAAGTAATCGGGAGCACCGTCAACATCTCTGATGACGATGCCGCGGCATGTGCAGACATCATATCCGCCGTCATTCCTGCAGACGCGGTACTGCATGTCATGTCCTGAGGAATTACCCGAGAAGATCTCTTCGATACCCTTATGGTATGCCTCGCGGTCATCGGGATGGATATGGCTCGCCCATATATCGCCTGCCCCGTACATGTATTCGGAAGGAAGGTCATATGTATCGACTGCATTCTTCGACCACTTTGACAGGTCATATTTCATGTCGCACAGGAATACATAAGTTCCTTCGGAGACTACTTCGTACGACTTGAAAAGAGAATCGAGCATCTTACGGCGCTCGTCCGTTATCGGCAGATTCTCGGCATTTTCTTTGAGGCTGTGGCTCTCATGGAGGAGCTTCATCTCCTTCAGGCGCGCCTTATCTTCATACATTCGACCGTCTGCCACCTTGAAGATCTCTTCTACCGATGTATCCTTCTCAGGATAGAACTCGGCCATACCGAGAGCTACCACCGGACCGGCATCGACCCTGAGGTTATCTTCGATCTGTCTTCTGAATGACCCGATTAGTTCTTCGCGCTTATGGTAATCCTCGCCCTTGAGGACAATGGCAAATTCATCTCCGCCTATCCTGAATACCGGGCTGTGTGCGAATGTCTGGCATATGAGCTTGCAGGCTGCCTTGATATAATCGTCGCCTGCCTTGTGACCCTGTGTATCGTTGATCACCTTGAGATTGTTCAGATCGCATACTCCGATCCCGAACGGCTCGCAGCTCTTATCGTCGACCGCCTTCTGGAGATCTCTCTCGAATTCCCGGAAAGCGGTAATGTTCCTGGTTCCCGTAAGACTGTCTCTCCTGGCTGTCTCGTTGGCCATGTTGAGAGCCTTGATATGCTCCTGTTCCTTCTTGACATAAGCCTCACGGTTCTCAATACAGATGATGATGTGTGTCTTGTCCGAAGACCAGCTGACCGTCATCCTCGTATACTGAGGCTCCCCGTTGCCTATCTTCATTCGGTAGTCCAGAGTAACCCTCAGACTGTTCTCGAGCTGTGTGATGAGGTTATCCTTGTTGATGAACAGCTTGAGCCTCTCCCTGTCTTCCGGATGGATTATCCTGTCTGCATTCTGCTCCGCCACAGTGAAGAAGTCTTCGCCTTCCTCGCTGATCTCAAGCTCGCCGTAGAGCTTGTGCGTGGAGAACTCCTTGTAATATGAGGTCTGGGCATTGACGTAGTAGATCATGTCATAGTGAGAAGCAAGACTCTCGGCGATCTGCGTGAACGTCAGACTCTTCTGCATCTTCTCCGTCAGTTCGAGCTTGGCCCTGACATCAGCTTCGATGTTCTTGATACATACGATGATGTGCTTCTTGTCTTCTGCCATGATCTCTGTCTGTCTGACATGGATGACACGCTCGTTGAAAATAAAACGGTATTCAAAGGAGAAAGACTTGCTGTTGCTGAGGTTCTTGAGCATCGTATCCTTGTAGTGGACCGATACGACCATGTCCTGATCTTCGGGATGCACAAAATTACGTGCATTCTTCCTGTTCTCGGCAAAGAAGTCCTTGCCGTAAGCAGGGATATTCATCAGCTTATAGGCCTCGGTCGATGCGATCTCGGAGTATGAACTGTCTTCGAGATCCACATAGAACATGAGATCGTACTGACTGGCAAGAGCGTTCAGGAACTGGTTATAGAGTTCCTTCTGGCGTGATGTCTCAGCCTCTGCCTGTCTTCTGTGATACTCCTCATCTATGTTGATGACGCCGAGGATGAAGTAATCCGCATCATCATCCAGACCTCTTATCATCCTCAGGGAATGCCAGACCGGAACGCCGTTTATCATCAGGCGGTATTCGATGCTCTGCATGCTGCCCTTCTTCATGGCGGCAAGGAGATTGTCCTTCTGGATGTCCTCGATAAAGATGTGCTGGTCTTCTTCGTATATGACCTTCTTGCAGTCGCGGATGATGTTCTTAAAAAAGTCATCCCCGCCCCGCTCAAGACTGAGCGAATGGAAGGCAGGGTTAACTGAATACCAGTAATATTCGTTGGTTACGGCATTGACATAGTAAACACTGGAATAATCTACCAACAGTGATTCAGCGATCTTTTTGAATATATCGTCCTGTCTCGTCATTGATGCCTCCACGGCCCGTATCACCGGAATAGCGGCTCGCGGTTATCAGTCTATGGATTCGTTATAAGTTAGATACTATACGAATATCTTTATCAATTCTCTTTTATGCTGTTAACAATTGGTTAAGGCCGCCTTATTTGTTATATGTCTCGGTGATCTCCTTACATGTGTTGAGGAACTCGATGTTCGTGATCCTCAGGCGGTTGGACAGGTGGCGGAGGATCTGGATGATCTTATCCGGCGTGTCCGCGAATATCGTCGCGAGGTCTTCCTGACGGATGCTCTCGACCAGGGTATCGTTGGATTCGGATACGGCGGTGAACCTTCTTGTCTCGCCTTCGAGCAGGCCCATGATGCCGAAGAAGGACACCGCATCCATGACCGTAGCCTCGACTTCGTCCCTGCTCCTGTAAGCGTTATAGAATCCGACTCTTCCCTTGTGGAGGATGTACATGCAGTCACCTTCGGAATCTTCCTTATAGATGATCATACCCTTCCTGAAGTTCTTGGAATTCTCGCCTGCAGGGATATCGGCGAAAGCTTCCTTAAGCGACTCGGGGCTTACCGCCTCGATCTTGTTCTTGTTGTTCTGGTAGATATCCATGTGCTTCTTGATCTTGGAGAACAGGGACTTCTTCTTACCCTCGTCGGAAGCACGCAGTTCTTCGAGCAGACCGTGCGCGTTATTAAGATCTCCGGTCATTACCTCGATACGGTTTGCAATATGCCTCATGAGCTCGACGATCAGGTCGGGGTTCTCCGTAAAGAAGCCCTTGAGCTCGTCTCTCGGGATCTCGACCGCACGCGCATTCGTCTTCGCGACGACGGTAGCGTTCCTCGGGTAGTCTTCTATGATCGCCATCTCGCCGAAAAACTCTCCGGCTTCAAGCACAGCAAGACGGAGGGGATCCTTCTTCTCGTAGTCTGCATAGACACTGGCTGTTCCTTCAAGGAGCATAAAGAAGCTCTTGCCGCTCTCGCCTTCTTTGCAGATGACTTCACCGCTTCTGTAAGACTTCTCGACCATACCCATAACTCGTACCTCCCTCGCTGCAAAAGAAAATAGACTCACGCGATAAACGTATGAGTCCATTATACCATCTTGTAATTAATAAGTATTCAGTAGATTATTCGCTCTGAAGACCGCGGTAATACTCTTCTAGCTTCGGTCTGGCCGCCACATAGTACTTCTCGAGCGACTTGTCGAACTGCGTTCCCATTCCTTCCATTATGATGGCATCCGCCTTGTCGAAAGGCATGCTGTCCTTGTAGCATCTCTTGCTGACGAGGGCATCGTATACATCCGCTATCGCCATGATCCTCGCTTCGAGCGGGATCTGCCTTCCCTTCAGTCCTTCGGGATATCCGGAGCCGTCCCATCTCTCATGGTGATAGTGCGCCACGTTCTCTGCGAGCAGATGGAACTCCATATCGTCGGTGTCCTTCAGTATCTCGTGGACTATGCGTGCGCCTTCAGCGGCATGCTTCTTCATCTCGTTATGCATCTCGGGGGTGTATCTTCCCTCGTATCTGAGCACCGCATCATCGACTGCGATCTTGCCGAGGTCGTGCATCGGCGCCGCCTTGATGATCTTCTCGCAGAAGCTGTCCGTCAGGCCTTCATAGCCGCCTTCTCTCATGGCCTCGATCAGGTAGCGCACGCAGACGCTCGTCCTTCTGATGTGGCCGCCGGTCGAGTTGTCACGGCTTTCGACCATGGTCGCCATGCTGAGGATGAGGTTATCGTGCATCTCGACGATGTGCTCGGTCTTGGCCTTGACCTCCTGCTCGAGCTTGGTGTTGAAGTGTTCGAGCATCTCCAGGTACTTCTGGTCCTGCGTATCGTCCGTGATGAGGAGCTGGTAGCCGACCTTGCGCCTGGCACTGACAAGATGGTTGATGTCGATAAGGTATATCTTGTCGTCCTGCCTGTAATGGATCTTGTCGGTCCTGCTGTTCTTCTCAAAGCCCGCGAGCCACTTGTCTATCCTTTCGTCTTTTACCACTTTGTCCACATGCAGACCTTCGAGGAAGGGGAGCATCCGGCACGCAGTGGTATTCGCACCGAGGAATCTGTGATCCAGGTCGAACGATGCAAAGCCCGTGCTGCCCTTCTCCACGATAGAATCTATCGCGGAATCATTTATGTCGTACAGGCCCATCCTGTAGGCGATGATCAGGAAGACCACCTGTGCAAGGACATATGTGACAGGGACCAGCTCGATGTTCAGCTGGAATATCTTGTTCGCAAAATACGAGACGATCGAGATAGTCTCCGGGATGAACAGCAGCAGGATGATCCTGTGCGATACATCGTTGCGCTTTATGAGGCTGTACACGAGTACCGATATACCCATGATCAGATAGATGATGATGAATATATAGTAGACGGTGTGCATCGGGCCGTATGTCTTCTGAAGCAGCAGATAGCCGCTGGAGAAGTCCTGTTCGATCGCCTTGTAGAACCACTTGTTGTACCCGATCGTCAGCACTGAGCCGTATGACATGATGCTCATGAAGAACATCAGCACACGGACTGCCCTCGGCATGTTGATCTTACATATGCCGAAGATGGCAAGCGTTATGAACAGAGGCAGGAAACAGCCTCCGAGATATATCACCTTGCTGCCGGTGATTGCCTCCCTGATATTCTCGGCTCTCGCCATGAAGCTATACCCGATGTTTGCCACGGGGATCAGGAAGAATATCATCGTCAGATTGACGTCGAAGTGCTTATGCCAGATCAGCGCATAGACCAGCGCCAGGACCAGCGATATCACGACCATCAGATCATAAAATACAATAGGCATACTTCGTTATTACTACCGTTTGATGTTTCCGTCAAGCAGCTTCGATCTCCACATCGCCGCTTACTGTGCTTATGTTTACCATAGCCTCGCCCTTGATGTCGGAAGGAAGGCTGATATCGCCTGATACCGTGTCGACGTCGTACTCGTGGTCACCTGTGATGGTGCCGGAGACTTCACCGCTTGTAGTATCGATGTTGACGTCATCTGATGTCAGGTTGGTGAAGGTGACCTCTCCGCTTACTGAGTTGGTGTTCAGCGAGCCGCTCTCCACATCGTTAAGGATTATCTCGCCGGAGACGGTATCGATCGTTACCGCACCGCTTACCTTCGCATTGGACAGCTTGACGCTGCCGCTTGTGGAACTTGCCTGGAACTTATCAGCATTGACTGAAGTGAATGTGATCTCGCCGGATACGGTGCCGATCTCGATATCGCCTGTCACAGTGCAGTCGCATGTGACGCTGCCGCTCGTGGTATTGATAGCTACATCGTTGAAAGCATACTTCTCGGGCACTTCTACTTCGCCTGATACCGTGTCGACCTTAAGTGAGCCGTAGCTGTCTTCAGGCAGATAGATAACTGTCTTGGTATCGTAATCAGCGTTGTTGATGATCCTCGCCAGATCAAATCCGAACTGGATCCTTGTCCACCAGGGTTCACCGTCGTAGATATCCTTTACCTCTACCGTCAGAGTATCGCCTTTAACATCGACATCATGTACGATCTCGTCGTAATCGTAGTATTCGACCCTGACCTCACCGTCTTCGGACGGCTTGATGATGACCTCGTCGGATATCTCGCTCACTTCGATGTTGGTGAATGAATCAGAGATAACGACTTCGTTCTTCTCCGGTGCCTTGCTCGAATCCTTCCTATATGTGTTCCTGAATACCATGAAGCCGAGTACCGAGAACACAATCCCCAATGCGACCATCGCTCCGCCTACTATTAAGACTACTTTTGTAACCTTGCTCATTTTATTTCTCCTTCTTTCTACCGCTTATTACCTTTTGCTTTACCCATCTTCCGAATATTCCGCACATCTCTATCGACCAGAGGCAGAATGCCTTAGCCGGTATGAACATGACCACTGCAAGACCCACGCAGATGAGACCGAGTCCGAACTGCAGCAGCAGTGATGAACTTCCGCCTGTGAACAGGAGCGGAATACATGCGAGAGTTACTGCAAGTCCCGCGATACCGATCGATGCGACCACGATGAAGAATGTGATTACAAGTATCGCTACTACCAGCATCAGTGTAAGTACCAGTATCGCTGCCGTGAGCAGGAGCGGGAACCATATCGGGAAACCTAAGATTATCAGTACGATCTCCCATACCTTGTACTTCCTGTCCGGCTTGCTCTTTGCCTTCACGAGCTTGCCGAGCGGCATGTCCATGAGGATCTGGTCCGCAACTTCTTCAGGTGTTCCTACGGCAGCAACTGCCTGATCTTCGGTGAGACCTTCCTCCATCCTGTCATCTATCGCTTCTTCGTAGAATTCAAGAGCTTTACTGATCTCATCTTCGCTCAGGCCCTTAAGCTTGGCCCTGACTTCGTCAATAAATACCTTCTTGGTCATACTGCCTCCACCTCTCTTACAACGTAATCATAGATCTCCATCATCTGCTTCCATTCCTGCGCGAAATCATCGATCTTCTTAAGCCCTGCTGCCGTGATACTGTAGTACTTGCGAAGTCTTCCGTTGTGCTCCTGCGAGTTGACGGTAAGATACCCGCCTTCTTCAAGCCTTCTCAGTATCGGGTACAGAGTCGATTCGGATATCGTCAGATATGGCTTGATATCCTTGATTATCTTGTAGCCATAGGACTCTTCGCCCTTGATGGCAGCCAGGATCAGGACATCTAACAATCCCCTTTTGATCTGTGCATCCATATCGAATACCTCCTAACAAACAATACTATACGCCACACAGTATTGTGTGTCAAGATATATTCTCAAGTGCGTGGTATTGTTTTTGCCGAGGTATGCGGAAGCCCGTGTTTTCGGGGATTGTGGGTGTTTTTCGCGGCGTGATGTACAGCAGCGCGGACTGCAGCGCGGTGCAGCCTGCTGTCAGAATGGGTGTTTTGGGAGCAAAAATACAGCGGCACGGACTGCAATGCGGTGCAGCCTGCTATCAGAATAGGTGTTTTGGGAGCAAAAATACAGCAGTGCGAACTGCAACGCGGTGCATCCTGCTGTCAGATCAACCCTGCATCAGCATCGAGACGATCATCATAACGAGGAACGATATGTTGCCGATGTTGAACAGCAGCAGTATCAGGCCGATGAGCAGCGCGATCTTCGCGATCGATACAGGCCTGCCGCAGTTGCCTCTCTCGTTATGTCCGCCGGCGACCACGTTGTACACCTTGCCGCCGAACTTGCATCCCGTAAGCCAGACCGGAACGAGAACGCATTTGTACGTGATGTTGGAATACTGCGTCGAGACGGACACGTTCTCGGAACAGTCGGCATGCTCGTTCCTGCAGGCAGCGTCCAGGGCCATCTTCTTGAGCGGACCTTCCTGTACGGAGTTCCACGCTTCGTCTATGCCTATGGTGTATTTCTCCGCGGTCATGCCGGCCAGGTACTCGGGAGAGTACGGGACCATCTCGTCGGCGGTGAAATAGACGACCTGATTAAGCAGCTTGTCATTCGCGAACTTCCTGCTGGCACATACGCAGTAATCGTTGATGTGCGTCTTCACCGTGCCGCTTCCGTTCGACCAGATCGTCTTGGAGCCGTCATCGTAATTCTGTATGTCTCCGAACCTTCCGTTGTACGTCGTTTCAGCATCGGCATCAAAAGTCCAATACGGCACATAGACGGGCGTAAGGTTGCCTAAGACCTTGCCCGTGCGGAACTTCTCAGGGGACCAGAACGCGAACTTGTTCCACTTGTAGAACCTCTCTTCGACCTGCTCCTTTGTGACAGAGAAGGGGATTATCGCAGAAGGCGCTATCCCGAAATTTGCATTCTCCAGCGTGAGCACTACGGCAGAGCCGCAGAACGGGCACAGACCCGACATCTTGTCATCATCGCAGAAAAGCTGCGCACCGCAGCTCTGGCAGGTGACCAGCGTCTTGGCTGCACCCCAGTCGGTATTGGCTCTCTTAATCGCAGAACCCAGGTCAGTCTCTGCTGCCCCGCCCTGTTCACCGGGACCAGGAAGGACCTGTACCGCGCCGCAGTGGTCGCATACCAGGCCGTGCTTGCCAACGTCATAGATCATAGTACCGCCGCAGCTGCTGCACTTCATAGTCGTACCTCCTGAATAGTTAATGACAAAAATGTCGGATAAATTATCAGATTTATTATAGCAATACAAATTTTGTATGTTAAACTTATCTTGACTTGTCAAATATGGGGATATCTGACAAAACAGTCACATAAGAGGACTTATGACAAATAGGAATAATATCTCGAGACACTACACCAAGTGGGGTTATATCTTTGTATTGCCTTTTGTGGTGATCTTCCTGGCATTCAACTTCTATCCGTTGATATGCACCATTTGGTATGCTTTCTGCGATCTGAGGAGATTTGATAATCCCGGACCCAGGTTCCTGCCTACCATCGGCGAGCCCTGGTACCGTAACTTCCAGCAGGTATTCGAAGCCGGGTCGTTCCACGATGCTTTTAAGAACACGCTGATGTTCTTCTTTGCGACTACCATACCGGAGTGGCTGCTGGCATTCTGGCTCGCAGCTGCGATCTCTGACCGAAGGCTCGGCATCAAGGGCAAGACGCTCTATAAGACGGCATTCATATTCCCGAAGCTCATATCAGGTTCGACTCTGAGCGGACTGCTGCTCGAGCATCTCGTCTTGTTCACGGCTTCGTCCGTCGGATTTGTCTATGTTGCAGCGATGATCAACGGGTTCGGGCTCGAGATGCAGGACTTCAAGTTCTTCTTCTCGAACAGATTCCTTGTCATCGTGGTATCCGTGATAATACATTTCGGAATAACATTTATATATGCAGTGGCGGGTATCACGAGTATCCCGGTCGAAGTTTTCGAGGCCGCGGAGATTGACGGTGCGAACAGGCTGCAGACCTTCTTCCACATAACGCTGCCCTGCATGAAGCCGATCATGTTCTTCATAAGCGTTGTAGCTCTGGTCGACGGTCTGGGAACGAGCGACGTGCCTTCCGCATTCGGTATGTTCGATACCCTGAGGCTCTGTCTGACGATGAATATGTACATCATCAACCAGGCATACATGGGTTCTTATATCTACGACCGTGCATCAGCGGCAAGTCTTATCCTTCTCGGCCTGATCGGTATCGGAGCATTGGTCATATACTTTGTCTTCATAAGAGATAAGGACGAGGCAAAACTCAGGAAGCTCATGAGGAAAGAGAAGCGCGAAGCCAAGAGATTGAAGGAGACTGCTTGATATGAGTGAGATCCGTCATGAGAGAACCATACTCCAGCAAAGAGACCTGAAGCTCAGGATCGCGACTTATATCGTGACCATTCTTATAACGCTCCTGGTACTGTCCCCGTTCATAATATCGCTGACCACTGCAGGATTCACCGCGACAGGTGATTTGGCAGAGAAGTCCGAACTTCAGAAGTTCATCGCGAATCCTCTTAAAAGGGTCTTAAGATACTGGAACCAGGTCGTCGCGTTCTGCGAATCACCGTTGCTCATCAGCCTTCGCAATTCAGCCATCGTCACAGGCTCCACCTGCATCGGCTGTATGTATATCTCGGCGCTTACGGCTTACGGTCTTACCGCATATGAATGGAAGTTCAGGAAGGCGCTCTCCACATTTATTGTTGTAGTCATGATGATACCGACGACGATGTCTTACATCGGATACTACAAGATGGTCCAGGATCTGGGTCTTATCAACAATCTTGCCATGGTCATCTTCCCTGCCGTCGCATCACCGATCACTGTATTCTTCATGAGGATGTATCTGCAGGCGACTTTCTCGAGGGAACTCGTTGAATCTGCAAGGATAGACGGCGCGGGTGAATTCAGGATATTCAATCAGCTGATACTGCCGATGCTCAAGCCTGCGATCGCGACGCAGCTCATATTCTGTTTCTCGCAGAGCTGGTATGACACATATCTGCCTGGGATCCTTCTTATCAAGGATGAATTCCGAACCTACGGAGTCGCATACAGTATCTATGTTATCAAACCACTGATAATCACGGTGGCGCCCCCGATCATCGCCTACCTCTTCTGCGCAAAGCACATAGTGGAAGGCGTCGCGTTAGGGAGCGTAAAGCAATAACATGTCAACTGACAGGAACCACATCGCGAGGCATTACACCAAATGGGCTTATATATTCATAATCCCGTTTGTTGTCGCGTTCCTGCTGTTCAATTTCTACCCGCTCGGGAGCACATTCTACTATGCCTTCTGCGACCTGAAGCACGCGGGCAATACTGACCCGAAGTTCCTGCCGTCCATAGGTCAGCCGTTGTTCAAGAATTTCGCGGAGATATTCGGATCAGGTTCCTTCAGGATCGCTCTTGGCAACACTTTCCTCTTCTGGATATGTGCGACGATACCCGAGTGGATACTGGCGTTCTGGCTCGCAACGATGGTTACCGACAGAAGGCTCAATGTCAAGGGAAGGTGGCTGTTCAAACTGGCCTTCCTCTGCCCTCAGCTCATGGCCGGAGGTGCTGCGGTAGCATACATCATGGGCACGGTAATGCAGATCATCGGGTTCACATACATAGCCTCGATGATCAACGGATTCGGCTTTACCGAAGAAGACATCAATTTCTTCATGTCGGTAAGGTTCCTTATCATCGTGGTCTATGCGCTGATGCATTTCGGGATAACATTCATCTATGCCGTGGCAGGCATTACCGGAATCCCGATGGAAGTATTCGAGGCAGCGGAGATCGACGGGGCGAACAGGCTCCAGACTTTCTTCCACATCACCATCCCGTGCATGAAGCCCATCATGTTCTTCATCTCGGTCATCAGCATCGTCGACGGTATCGGTATGTCGGATGTTCCGGATTACTTCGGCGCATTTGATATCACCAGAAAGAATCTGACTCTGATGAATTATCTTAAGAATCAGGCCTTCATGGGGTCTTACCTGTATGACAGGGCCTCGGCGGCAAGCGTCATACTGCTCCTGATCTTCATTCTCTTTGCGGTAATACTGTACTTCATATTCCTCCGGGATAAGGACGAAGCAAAGATGAGGAAGATCAGAAAGAAAGAGATCAGAGAAGCAAGGAAGACGGCATAATATGAGCGAGAACAGAACAACACAAACAATGCTCAGGACACGTGATCTTAAGCTCAGGATCACTGTTTATGCCGTAGCTATAGCGATCTTCTTCCTCACCATGTATCCGCTCATAATGATGGTCTATTACGAGCAGTCAGAGATACTGCCGAAGATCTTCGCCAATCCTGCCAAGGGCTTTGCCAAGTTCATCAAAGGCAACGCCTACATCGTCGGACCGTTCATGCGCTCTGCAATCGTTACTTTCTCGTCGGTAATACTCAATGTGTATTTCTCATCACTCACCGCATATGCGATCGTGGCATATGAATGGAAACTCAAGACGGTATTCAACAATATCGTTACGGCCTTCATGATGCTGCCGACCACCATCGCGACGATTGGCTACTATCAGCTTGTCTGGAAGTTCCATATGACAAACAACATCGCCATGCTGATCTTCCCTGCCATCGCGACTCCGCTTACTGTGTTCTTCATGAAGCTCTATCTTCAGGCGACATTCTCGATGGAGATCGTGGAATCAGGCAGGATCGCAGGTGCGAGCGAGTTCAGGATATTCAACCAGCTTGTGCTTCCGCTGCTCAAGCCTGCCATTGCTACTCAGGTCATCTTCTCATTCGTATCGAACTGGTACAATCAGTTTGTACCTTCGATCATACTCATCGACGAGAAGAGCAGGACACTGCCGCTGGTCTCCACACAGAATACTCTGATAATCATAGGCCTGCCGGTCATCATCTATCTCATCTGTTCGAGATTCATAGTCGAAGGCGTAGCGCTGGGAAGCGTTAAGAAGTGATCAAGCCTTCTCGGCTGCCTTCTCTTCTGCCTTGAGCTCTGCCGCGAGGCCTGTTCTCGTTGCGTGTTCGCCGTTCTCTTCGAGAAGTGAAGGTCTGACGTAGGTGTCGACTACTGCAGGTGCGGGCTTACGGTAGATCAGGTTCTGAACGGCAGTCGTGATCTTATACTCCAGCATACCGAGGAGCACCGAGAGGATAATGACTGCTATCGCGAACATGAAGAGATTGTTCTTCACGTCGCCCACCATAACGAGCGCATCGGGCACCTCGAGGAACCTGCAGAACGTGATCGCAGCGAGGTTCATGAGGTACGTGTGCAGCGAGTACTTTCCGAAGAAACGCGTTACCGGATTGCTTACGTGATACTTCATCATCAGCACGAAAACAAGCAGCGGGAACACGGACAGGAGCGGGATCTGCATGAAGTATGTGGCGATCTTATCACCGATGGCAGGTCCGTTGCCCTCCCACTCGGTCCAGTAACCAAAGGCGCTCTGGCCGTAATTGTTCAGCAGTCCGAGGGCGAGAGTGATCACTGCGAGAATGTGCAGCTTAAGGACATACTTCTTCTTGAAGAAGGCCACGATCTGCTTCTCGTAGTTCGCGAACAAGAGTCCCGTCATGAACGCAGGCGCAGAGTTGGACCACCACTCACCGTTGAACCAGAAGATCTGCTCATCCATCCACCACTTGAAATCAGTCTCCCAGAAATTATCGTCCATCCACCAGTTATCCGGTCCTGCCCACCATGCGATATGTCCCACGACACTCGTGATGATGCCGAGGCTTATGATGAACAGTCCGATGACTATAAAGCATGCCGGGCGGTTCTTGATGAACCTGAAGCAAAGATAGAATACGAGGTAGAGAAGAACGAGTATGATCGGGAACCACGCGTATCTGTTCATCATCGTGATGCCGAGGAAGTTGGTAACCCACTGCAGAGGTTCTACCGGCCACTTGACCAGGAACATCATGATGCCGTACAAGATGACGTTGACATAGAACGGGATAACGAGCGCCTTAACGACTCTCTTGCCTATGAATCCCTTGAGATAATCCTTCTTGGTATCGTAGCTCTTCAGAAGACCGTAGCCTGAGCAGAAGAAGAACAGAGCAACGAAGTAGGCACCTGCATTGACGAAGAGCGAGAGCACTCCTTCTTCCTGGAAGAAATATTCCTGCGATATGTGGTGAAGTATGACGCCTAATGCCGCGAAGCCCTGAAGGGACTTCATCGTGGACAGGCTCGTAAAATCCTCATTGAACTCGTCTCTTCTGCCGAACTTGTTCGAAGCTCCCCAGATAAAGAGCACGATGAACAGATATGCAACTATCTTGTCCGCGATAAACCAGCCGTCTATGCCGCCCATAACTTCAGCCATAAAACACCTCTTGTCAGTTTCCTATTATCCTTGTCTTAAGTTCTTCCAACCCTGATACGAGTGCATCGTGATGCTGCCTGACGTAATCGAGATCACCGTCTCTGGCAGCAGATTCAAGAGACTTCGCCAGTTCGGACAGTTCATCTGCTCCGACAGTCTTCGAAGAACTCTTGATCGAATGTACAAGTATCTCGTAGTCCTTGAGATTACCCGCTTCAAGGTACGAGGTCATTTCAGCGCACCTATCGGAAGCCTGCCCCGCATAATCAGTAAGCAACTCCAGATAGAAGTCCTCATCCCCACATGAATAGACAAGTGCACTATCAACATTAAGCCCTATTTGACGGGCTGTGTCAATCGTAATACTCTTATTTTCTTTATTATTTTGGTCATTATTTGAGATATCGTCATTCCTGCCGATGATGTCAGCCGGCAGATACTGCGCGAGCGCCTTCTCGATATCCTCTATCGTGATGGGCTTGGACAGGTATCCGTCGAAGCCTGCGCTTAAGTACTGCTCTTCTGCACCGACCACGGCATTGGCCGTGAGCGCGATCATGACCGTACCTTCCGTCAGACCCTCATCCTTGAGCTTACGGAGCGTCTCGATGCCGTCCATCTCGGGCATCATGTGATCCAGGAATACGATATCGAACTTCTCCTTACGCATGAGCTCTATTGTGGCAGCGCCGGAAGAACACGTAACGGGCGTGATTCCGAAGATCTTCAGGAAGTTGGTCGCGACCTTGAGGTTCATGTCGTTATCGTCGGTAACGAGCACACGCGCGGAAGGTGCATAGAGGTGCTCGGCCTTGTCCTTTGCAGAAGAGGTTTTTGTTTTCGAGCCCGCCTCACCGACGGGAGCCGCATCCACGACGCGGAGCTTCAGGTCGAAGCCGAAAGTCGAGCCTATGGCATACCTGCTCTCGACGTCGAGCTTGCTGTCCATCATCTCGAGCAGTTTGCAGACGATGGAGATGCCGAGGCCCGTGCCTTCGATGTGGCGGTTCCTGGTCTCCTCTATCCTCTTGAACGATTCGAAGAGCTTGCCCAGGTCTTCTTCCTTTATGCCTATGCCGGTATCGATTACGTCGAACCTGAGCTTTACGTTCTCGCCGTCGGTGCCGTTGTTCCTGACGCGGAGCGTGACGGAACCGTTCTCGGTGTATTTGACCGCGTTCGTGAGAAGGTTCGTAATGACCTGCCCGATCCTGACGTCATCGCCGTAGAGGCGCGACGGAACAGATCGATCTACGTCTATGTTAAGTTCGAGCCCCTTGGCGCGCGCCCTCTCGCTGACGGAATTGACCAGGGCATCGATGAGCTCCGCGGTATCGAACTCGACCGGAACGAGGCTCATCTTGCCGTCTTCAATCTTGGAGAAATCCAGTATGTTGTTGATGAGCGACAGCAGCGTGTTGCCCGCGCTCTTGATGTTCGACGAATACTCGAGGATCTGCTCGTCGTCCGACTGTCTCAGGATCATCTCGTTCATGCCGAGGACCGCATTGATCGGCGTCCTTATCTCGTGGCTCATGTCCGCGAGGAAATCGCTCTTGGCCTTGTTCGCGCTGTCGGCGGCTGCTTTCTCGAGGGCGAGGATCTTCGCCTCATACTCCCTCCTCTGCTCGTTCGCCTTCATCTCCTCTAGGCGCTTGTTGACCTTGCGCTCGTGCCTGTAGCCTATTATGTAGAACACGGATATCAGCGCGAAAACGATAACACCCACACATATGCTCACGACCAGGACGTCCCTTGTCGGCTTGAAGAGCACTGCGGACTCCACCACGATGACGAGATGCCACTGGTCCAGGATATCGTCCACGAAGACCGTGCACATCCTGCCGTCGATCTCCATCTCAAAGTAGCCCTTGCCTGTCTCCATGACCTTGTCATACAGAGCAGCGCGCTCGGGTATCTCGCTGTAATTCTTACCTTTCTCGCCGGCATCCTTATGCGCCACGACCGTTCCGTCATAATTCAGGATGAAACCGTATCCGTTGCCGTCGATCTGAATGTTCTCGACGGTCTCCTGAACACCCGACAGCGTGAGGTCCATGCCGAGCACATTGTCGGTATCGGACAGCGCCTTGCATACCGAGATTATCACGTTGCCCGTCTGCGCATCGACATAGGGAGATACGACGAGCGGCTCACCGCCTGCGGCAACAGTGTCCTTATACCAGTCCCTCACGGTAGGATCGTAGTCCTCGGGCGGAGTCCACCCGACGCCGTCAACGTACTGGCCGTTGATGTAACCGTAGATGCCCGTATATGTCTCGTCGAACTGTGATGCGGTGTTTGCGGATTCGCGCGTGATGTATTCGACTATCTCGTCATAAGTGGCGCCCCGCGATACCATGTGATCCACGGTATCGGCAGCTACCCAGAGAACGGACCTTGCCGTCTCGAGATAGTTCTCGATGTCGGCCGTGATCGCAGCCGCCCTGTCATTGCCGAGCTCATAGACATGCGAATACGAAGACTCATACATCAGTCTGGAAGTATATGCAGTGAGCAGCGCCATCAGCACGAATGTCGCGCTTAGTGTGAGCAGGAGAGTCTTCAGATTATTCTTCATACGACAAATATTACTATAATTGCTGATTATATTGTCAACATTTTACCTTTTATGTAATATTTATATTATTCGCGCACGGAGGGTACTAGAAGCGTGGCAACGGGAACAAAGCTGTCCACCAGGATCATCCTTATGGTCGAGGCGATCATATTGATCACCGGCATCCTCTTCTGCGTCATCTCCATCAACATCTCGACCATCGCCATAAGAGAGTCCGTTCAGCAGCGAATGCTGGACATAGCCAACTGTGCGGCCAACTCGATAAGCGGCGACGCCCTCGCCTCGATAGACGAGGACAAGGTCGGATCGCCCCAGTACTTAACTATCTACGACACTCTCACCGTATTCAGAGACAACGTCGAGCTCGAATACGTCTATGCGATAAGGGAAGATACTGACGGCAGTTACATATTCATCCTGGACACCGATCCGGACGAACCTGCCAGCTACGGCGATGAGGTCAAATACACCCCTGCCCTGGACACTGCCGGCAGCGGAACGGCCGCAGTCGACGAGCAGCCCTACACGGATCAGTGGGGCGAATTCTACAGCGCCTACAGCCCGGTCTTCGATTCATCCGGCAACGTCGCAGGCATCGCGGTCGTCGACTTCTCTTCTTCGTGGTTCGACAGCCAGATAACCGAGCAGACTGTATCCATCGTCATCTCGCATCTTGTCATACTGATCATCTCCCAGCTCGTCGCCGCACTCCTGGCTTTCCTCGTCGTAAGACCTTATGTCAGGCAGCAGGGCATGCTCATGGAAGACAAGGTCAGGGCCGAGAGCGCGAACCACGCCAAGAGCGAATTCCTCACCAACATGAGCCATGAGATAAGAACACCGATAAATGCCGTCATCGGCATGAACGAGATGATCCTGAGAGAAGGCAGGACCGCCTCCGAACTGGGCGACGGCGAGACAAAGGCTCGTAAGGAATCACTTAAGAACATCGTCATGTACGCAGGCGACGTCGAGAACGCCGGCCACAACCTGCTGTCGATAGTAAATGACATCCTCGACTTCTCGAAGATAGAAGAAGGCAGGATGGAACTCATGGAGTCGCCCTACAGGCTGTCTTCCATGCTCAATGACCTGAGCAACCAGACTCTGTTCAAGGCAAGGGACAGGGGATTAGAATTCGTCATCGACGTGGACGAGACTCTGCCGGACGAGGTTTTCGGCGACGAGCTGCGCGTAAAGCAGATCTTCACCAACCTTCTGAGCAACGCGGTCAAATACACCGAGCACGGCATAATAAGATTCAAGCTGAGAGGTGAGCGCGACGGCGATAAGATCGTGTTCACGGCTGACGTCAAGGATACCGGCATCGGCATCAGGACAGAGGACAAGGAGAGGCTTTTTGAGAATTTCGAGAGGCTCGGACATAACACCACGGTGCACGGTTCCGGCCTGGGGCTCCCCATAACGCAGCGCCTGCTGAAGATGATGGACGGCACGATCTCCGTCGAAAGCGAGTACGGCAAGGGTTCGACCTTCACCGTGACCATACCGCAGAAGGTCTTGTCCGACGCGCCGGTGGGCGACTTCCAGGAGAGGTTCAAGGAGAGCGTCCTCGCGGCTGGTGCTTACAAGGAGTCTTTCCGCGCGCCCGATGCGCACATCCTCATCGTGGACGATACCAAGATGAACCTCGCGGTCGTCGTGAACCTTCTGAAGAACACGCGCATGAAGATAGATACGACATACACGGGCGCAGGTGCGATCGCGCTCTGCGAACTGAACCGCTACGACCTCATTCTGATGGATCAGCGCATGCCCGAGATGGACGGCACGGAGACTTTCCACATCATAAGGAATTCGGATACGGCGGCAAGCAAGGACTCCCCCGTCATCTGCCTCACCGCGGACGCAGTGGTCGGTGCCAGGGAGCGTTACCTCGCCGAGGGCTTTACCGACTTCCTCACCAAGCCCGTCGACAGCCACGCGCTCGAGAAGATGATACTGAAGTATCTGCCTGAGGATAAGGTGGAATTCATCAAGGGAGGCTCGGCTGCTTCCGAGGCTGTCGATACCGACGGTCTTGAATGCCTGAGAGAAGCCGGGATCGATCCGGAGATCGGCCTGCCCTACTGCCAGAACGATAAGGATTTCTACCTGACGATGCTCGCGGAGTTCGCGCACGGAAGAGACGAGAAAGCGGCTGCGCTCAAGGCTTCGTACGAGGCGTCCGACTGGAACAACTACGCGATCGGCGTCCACGCCCTGAAGAGCACCTCGCGCATGATCGGTGCGACAACACTGTCCGAGATGGCAGCTAGGCTCGAGCAGGCGGCAAACTCGGGCGACACGGCGGCGATCCTCGCCGAGCACGACGACATGCTCGCCAGATACAACACCGCCGTGATGGCCATCACTGATGCCGTGCACGCATCGCCCTCGACCGAAGACGACGAGATACTCGAGTTCGGCGCTCAGGGCGGTGACGATGAGATCCTGGAGTTCGCGCCGGGGTCGGAGGAGTAAAGCTTCCGCCGGGCGAGAATACAGCAGCGGTGACAGCAGCGCAGTGCATTCTGCTGTCAGAATGGCCTTCCATATGGTTCAGACCAGTGACTTCAAAAGGCCTGTGCGTAATTTGTGAGTCAGCGGACCCGATTTAAGCACAATTTACTCACAATCAGCTGAATATGCGTAATTTGTGACTATTTGACCCCTCTTCACTCACAAATAACTCACACCACTCCCCGCCCCCTCAGAACGCAAACAAAAAAGGACTGCCGGAGCAGCCCTTTTCGTGTGCTTGCATTGCCAACCCGTATCAGTGTACGAAATAGCTTGCGATGTTGAAGCCCGTAGGCATCGGGATTGTTACCATGAAGACCGTAGCGAGCACCAGAAGGATGCATGCGAATACGACGATGACAACGCGGTTCGGGATCTTCTTGAAGATTCCGACGATACCTAAGAGGAACAGTACGAGGGAGTAGATAACGGATACGAGGCCGTAAGCATCGCCGTTTGCGTTATCTGTCTTACCCTGTTCGAGAAGTGCGTCAGCCTCGTCGAGGACTGCGTTTGCTTCCGTGAAGTAGGAATCAACATAACCTTCCTTGTCGAAAGGTGTCGCATCGTAATCCTGCTCCATCGCCCACTGGATAGCATCGTAGAACTCGTCTGTGCAGTTGTCGTTCATGAGAGTGTCGATCTTTGCATAGATCATATCTGCCTCGTCAGATCTGCCGTTCATCTCTGCGATCTCGGCATCGAAAGCATAATCATAGATCGTGTTCCACAGGAGCATGTCCTGCATATAGTACTGAGCAGCCTCGTTGTACATGGAGTTACCCATTGCGGAGAGGTTATTGCTCTGTGTGTAGTTGGTAGCCTGGTTGCCGCCGTGCAGCGAGCTGATCCAGCCTGCCCATGCCATCAGGATAGCCGTAACACCAAGCAGGATAGCGATGATAACTTCAAGCTTCTGCTCACTGATACCGCTCTTCTGGGGAGCCGCCTCGCTAACTGCGACTTCCTCGGCAGCTACTGTCTTCTGTTCGTCAGCCATATTAATATTCTCCTTTCATAACAGCCTCGTGGTAATAGTAAAATAATATTTAGCTAAATACAACACCCAAATATTGCTCGTTTTTAGGCTTTCTCCAGCGTCTTCTCCAGGCGGTCCAGGTGCTCTCTGAGGGCGTGCATCTCCTTGAGGAGATCCTCTCTGGAGACCTCCGAAGAAGCCTCCGCTTCCTTTGCCGCCTCTGCCGCGGATTCGGCATTAACCTCGTCTATGGCGTTGACGACGATACCTACGACAACGTTCATGACAACGAAAGACGACAGCAGCACGAACGGCACGAAATACGCCCACGCATAAGAGAACTCCGCCATGACCGGTCTGCTGATGCCCATGGACCAGCTCTCGAGCGTCATTACCTGGAACAGCGTGTACATCGCCTTGCCTATCGTTCCGAACCAGTCGGGGAACGCCTCGCCGAACAGGTTCACTCCTATCAGCGCGAAAATGTAATAGATCAGGAGCAGCAGCACTCCGGTCCAGCCGATACTCGGGATGGACTTCACTATCGCATCGATGATGATCTGAAGCTTTCTGACATGACCGATGAGCTTGGTTCCCCTCAGAGCCTTGAGAGACTTGAGCACCCTCAATACTCTCACCGCACGGAATGCTGACATGAATGCCAGACCCGAAGCCATGGATACGCCTACGATAATAACGTCGAACCAGTTCCACGGATCCTTGAAGTAGTCCAGCCCGTAAGCCAGAAGCTTAACGATGATCTCGACGATGAAGATGATCAAACATACCATGTTGATCGTCGCGAGCGCGTTGACCGCACCTGCCGGCAGATCCCTGATGGTCTCGATTCCCATGATGACGGAATTGAACACGATGACGAATAATATGATCCCCTGGAACACACCGCCGTCAACGATCTTCCTTAAACCCTTTATCATTGTTTTCCCTCCTTTTTTGCCTTAAGAATTCTATCATTTTAGGGTTCAAAAAACATTGCAAAATATTTGCGTTTTGATACAATTTTAAAAGATATTTGATATGCGCATTTTGGGGCAGTCAGATTCAAATTCCGGGGTATCCCATCCCCTTCAATCTCTAGGAGGTCTTATGGCTTTTGGTATCAAGCAGGTCAAGGTAACAACATCGAAGAACTATTCTATGGAGTCTCTCTACGAGGCCATCAAGGATCATGAATTCACACCCGGCAAGCCCGAGCTCGTTTCTCAGGGTTTTGCCAAGATCATAGCTTTCCCTGCTATCGACAAGAACAATCAGTGCCAGATCACACAGGGCTGGTTCAAGGGCGCTGAAGGCAACAAGTTCACCGTCATGAGGAACGAAGAAGCAGGCGTCGGCAACATGGTCAAGAACGCTTTCCTCGATGATCTCACCGGCGGTATCACAGGACTCGGCAAGCTCGGCGGCAAGAATAACCAGCTCGCACAGCAGCAGGTTGACGAAGTCGTTGAAGAGCTCAACAAGATGGGTCTGTAATCTTAGATAGAATAATTTGGGTAGTTCAGCGGGCTGATTCCTTCGGGAGTCAGCCTTTTCTATTGGCCAGCGGTGCAATGTCTACTTCCGCGGCTACCAAATCCTCGGTTTTGGTAGCTTGATTGGTAGAACCTGCCCCTAATCTACCGGTTTGGCTACCATTTTCGCGATTTTGGTAGCAGTTTTGGTAGCGTGTATGGCAGTATGTGCGCAGATTCCGCAGTGCTCCCCTGCATCTTGAATTCGTAACTTATAAATGATTAAATATTCTGCGGTAGTTCTCTAGAATACCAAGATGTTGGGGGTATAAGAATATGTTAGAAGTCAAGAACGTAACCAAGCGTTACGGCAAGAACCTTGCATGCAATGATGTCTCATTCACATTGGAGCCCGGCTCGCTCACAGTCCTCCTGGGACCCAACGGCGCGGGCAAGAGTACGATAATCAAATCCATCATAGGTTTCCTTAAGTTCGAAGGTTCCATCACTGTCAACGGCGTGAACAATAAGACGCCCGAAGCGCGTAAGTATCTGGGCTATATCCCGGAGCTTCCTTCGCTCTATCCGAACCTCACGGTCGTAGAGCACATGGAGTTCATCGCGCGTGCCTACAGACTCACGGATTACAAGGACCGCATCGATATGCTCCTCAAGAGATTCGAGTTAGATGACAAACGCAAGAAGTTCGGAGACGAGCTGTCCAAGGGTATGCAGCAGAAGCTGAACCTCTGCCTCGGCCTTCTTCCCGACCCTGACATCATACTGCTCGACGAGCCTATGCTCGGTCTCGACCCGCACGCTATCAAGGAGCTCAAGCTCTATATCGAAGAACTGCGCCAGGCAGGCAAGACACTGTTCATCAGTACGCACATCATCGACAGCGTCGACATGCTCTGGGACAGGACCATCATCATGCAGGGCGGCCAGATCAAGGCCAACGTGACCAGGAGCGAAGTCGACGGAAGCGGCAAGTCTCTTGAAGATGTCTTCTTCGAAGTTACCGAAGGCATCGAGAAGGACCAGGTCAGCGGTGACGAAGATAAGGCGGGAGACGACAAATGAGACTGTTTGCATATTATGTCTTCCACTCGGTTCTTAACACGCTTAAGAAACTGCTGAAGACCTGGGTCGCAGTATTCCTCGTACTCTGCCTGGCGGGCGGACTTCTGGGCGGCATCATCGGAACCGTTATTTCTTTCGTTGAAGACCAGAACGAGGCAAAGGTCGAATCCGTCGAAGAAGAAGACGAAGACGACGCGGATGACGCTGATGAGGACGACGAGATGAGCTTCTCGTTTACTGCTGATATCGAGAAATACATGAAGGAGTACGACCTTACTCCGGCGAATATCGTGGACTTCTGCATCTCCGCGGTATTCTTCCTGATACTCGCGACGAACGTATCCAACGCGCAGAACTCGGGCAAGATCTTCCTGCCCGCCGATGTGCCGATGATGTTCGCGTCGCCGCTCAAACCGCAGTCGGTACTGCTGTTCAGGCTTACCTGCACGCTCGGCTCGTCATTCTTCGTATCGCTGTTCATGATATTCCAGATGCCGAACCTCATGGTCAACGCCGGGCTCGGATTCTGGGGCGCTCTGTCCTGCATCGTCGTATACATGCTGATCCTCATGTTCAGCACGCTCATTCAGGTAACTTTCTATACCATCGCATCCAAGCTCGACAACGCTACCGATAAGTTCCACAAGATCCTCATCGGCTTCTACGGTGTTCTTGCTGCAGGCTTTGCTGCGTATGTGATGCTCGGCGGGAAGGAACTCGTACCTGCCGTGAAAGACTATTTCGCGAATCCCGCGACGCACTGGGTTCCCTTCTGGGGATGGCTCAGGGGCATATCCTACAACGCGGTCAACGGCGACCTCGCGATGTCCGGCATCTACCTCGGGCTGTTTGCCGTGTCCTGCATCCTCATGATCGTCTTTATCTGGAAGATGAAGGCGGACTTCTACGAGGACGCGATGTTCGCGGCGGAGCGTAAGGCGGAGCAGATCGAGAACGCGCAGAGGGCATCTTCCGGTGCGACCGTCGTGCGCGAGAAAGAGCGTAAGGGCAGCATCGACCGTGAAGGCTTCCGCTTCGGCTGTGGTGCCAACGTCTTCTTCTACAAGGCGGTGTTCAACAGGTTCAGGTTCGCCAAGCTGAAGATCTTCTCCACGACGATGCTCGTGTACCTGGTAATGGGCGTTTTCGCGTCGTTCTTTGCCGGAAGGTACGCCCCGGATTCCATCGACAAGTTCATGATCCCCGCGTGTGCGATGGGCATCATCGCCTTCTACCGCACGTTGGGCGACCCGATCCGCGAGGACACTTCCAGGGAGTTCTTCATACTCATCCCGGACAAGCCCTACTCGAAAATCATCTGGTCCCTGCTCGGGTGCCTTACGGTAACGGCGATCGACCTCGCGATACCTATGGTCATCTCCGGCATCATGCTGCAGGCAAACCCGCTGGTGATCCTGATGTGGTTCGTGTTCATCCTGTCGATCAGCTTCTTCGCCACGGTGGTGGGAACGTTCATCTCGCTGGCCGTCCCGACGGAAGGCGCGCAGACGATCAAGTTCGTGCTGCAGATGATCTTCCTGTACTTCGGCCTCGGCCCTTCCGCAGCCGTGGTCTTCGCAGGTGTGTACTTCAATGTGCTCATTCCCGCGCTGCTGATCGGTACCCTGATGAACGCCGTCACGGGATTCCTGGTATCGCTCCTGCTGCCGGTTTTCCTGGGCCGAAAGTGAGATTTATTGGATTTTTGTCATTTAAAATCTAAAAATCTCTTGAAAAAATATCCGATTAATATATATTAAGGATAGTTTCAAAACTATAACGGAGGGTTTTATTATGGAAAAGAGATTTAATAAGCATCTTTACTGCTGGCTGTTCTGCTGGTTCCTCGGCTGCTTCGGTGTTGACCGTTTCCTCAGAGGACAGATCGGACTCGGCGTTCTTAAGCTCCTCACAGTAGGCGGCTGCGGAATCTGGGGCATCATTGACTGGGTCATCTGCCTCATGAAGGTTTATGGTGAGCCTTTCAAGAACGACGAAGAAGTTGTTTTCGTTGACGGTGCTTACGCTAAGTAATCCTTAGACAGAATCAAAAGAATCCGACCCGCTCGTAATGGGCGGGTCTTTCTTTCACTCTATGAGCAAGAATACGAAAAAGGCAAACAAGACAAAGATAATAACGGCAGCATTGGTGACAGCAGTACTGCTCATCCTGGCTTACCTGCTCCTCACTGGCAACTACAGATGCCCGTTCAAGTTCATCACAGGCATCCCCTGCCCTGCATGCGGGCTTACCAGAGCCTGTGTATCGCTCACATTTGGCGATATTCAGGGAGCTTTTCATTACCATCCGCTGTGGCCGGTCGTGGTTCCGACTGTCCTGGTGGAGCTCCTTAACGGCTTCGGCCTGATCAAGCTTCCTAAGAAGTTCAATAACATCTGGCTCTGCATAGTCGGCGGACTGCTGCTGGTCTGCTATATCGTCAGATTGGCCACAAATACCTTAGTATATTGAGAATCAAGCCTTTGTAACACTGTTACACTTGAATTTTTGGGCAAATACCACTTGAAATTCTAAAATTTATCTATATATTATTTTTAGTTTCCAAAATATCACGGAGGATTTATAGATATGGAAAAGAGATTTAACAAGCATCTTTACTGCTGGCTGTTCTGCTGGTTCCTCGGCTGCTTCGGCGTTGACCGTTTCCTCAGAGGACAGATCGGACTTGGCGTTCTTAAGCTCCTCACAGTAGGCGGCTGCGGCGTATGGGAGCTCATTGACTGGATCATCTGCCTCATGAAGGTTTACGGTGAGCCTTTCAAGGATGATGAGGAAGTTGTCTTCATCGACGGTAACTACGCTAAGTAATCCTTAACGGTAAAGTTAACTTGAACAAACAGGGCGTTCCTTCGGGAATGCCCTTTTGTTTTGCACGCGACCCAAAACTTGAAAAACACCCTCATCTTGTATATTTTTATTAAGTAATTAATTCGGGAGACTGACCAGATGGAAGAATTTTTGACCAAGCTCACAGAGATCAACGACATTATCAACTCATTCGTATGGGTGAAGATAGGCCTTATACTGCTCATAGGCACGGGCATACTGATGACTGTAGTCACCAAGTTCTTCCAGATCACGCACGTCGGGCACTGGTGGAAAAAGACCGGCGGCGGCGTTTTCGATAAGAAGAGCCACAACAAGGGTGAGAAGGGCAGCGTGTCGCAGTTCCAGGCCCTCTGCACTGCCCTCGCGGCGACGATCGGCACCGGCAACATCGCTGGCGTGTCCGCGGCTATCTGCCTGGGCGGCCCCGGCGCTGTGTTCTGGATGTGGGTCGCGGCGTTCTTCGGCATGATGACGAACTTCTCCGAGAACGTGCTCGGCATCTACTTCAGGAGGAAGAATTCCGACGGCGAGTGGTCCGGCGGCGCGATGTACTACCTGCAGGACGGTCTGGGCTCATATAAGGGCTGCAAAGTCGTCGGCAAGGTGCTCGCGGTGCTGTTCTCGTGCTTTGCCGCGCTGGCTTCTTTCGGCATCGGCAACCTGGGGCAGGTCAACAAGATCACGCTGAACATCGAGTCTGCGTTCTTCAGCGACATCACGGAGTCCATGACGGTCGCGGGCGGCATCAAGGTCGTGCCCTTGTGCATAGGTCTGGTCCTCATGATGACTGCCGGCGTCATTATCCTCGGCGGTCTTAAGAGGATCGCGGCGGTTGCCGAGAAGGTCGTGCCGTTCATGGCGGTCGCGTATATCCTCGGCGCGCTCGTGCTCGTAATTATTCACATCACTTCCGTTCCTGCTGCGTTCGAGGCCATCTTCAGATTCGCGCTCGGCATCAGGCCCGTGGCAGGCGCCGTCGCAGGCATCGCCATCAAGGAAGTCATCACGCAGGGCTGCAAGAGAGGCGTGTTCTCGAACGAGGCGGGCCTCGGCTCATCCGTCATGGTCCACAGCAACTCCGACGTCAAGGAGCCCGTCAAGCAGGGCATGTGGGGCATCTTCGAAGTCTTCGCGGACACTTCCGTCGTCTGCACCATGACCGCGCTGGTCGTTCTCACATCAGGCTTCATCGACCTCGAGACGGGTCTTGCCAGGGAAGGCGTCGAGGATGCTACGCTCGTCGCGAAAGCATTCAGCAACGTCTTCGGCAAGGGCGGCGAGATCTTCATCGCAGTCGCCATCCTGCTCTTCGCCTTCACGACTATCCTCGGGTGGTCGCACTACGGCAGCAAGGCCGTCGAATACCTTATGGGCACGCTGGCCTCGAAAATCTACAAGGTCCTGTTCGTTCTGCTGGTCGTCGCGGGCGCCCTCATGGAGAGCTCGCTTGCCTGGGACATCTCCGACACCTTCAACGGCCTGATGATGATCCCCAACCTGATCGGTGTCGTCGCGCTCTTCCCTCTCGTCAAGAAGATCACGGACAACTACACCGCGCGCAAGATCAAGGGCAAGACCGACGTCGAGCCGATGCTGTCATACGACAAGAAGATCCAGGAAGAGCACGCCAGGCTGGTTAAGGACGGAGCCGAGTAAGTGGGGGTTCGTATGCCCTGAATGTGCGAGGTTTTGACCTATGGGCTTGAACACTCCCCTGAACATTTGGGCACTTTGTGCGAGGTTTTGATCTATGGGCTTGAACACTTTGCTGTTCATTTGCCCCGAATGTCCTGGTTTTTGACCTAGTGTATTGAACAATCCGCTGCATATAAATACCCGGGATGACGCATCCCGGGTATTATTCAAAGTGCTATTAAACCGATTGTTATCCCTCCATTATGGTCCATTCCTGCCAGTATTCAGGAGTTCCCCAGAAAACATATGCGAGGATAGGATCTTTATCAGAATCGATATACTGGTAGAAAATGAATCTGTAAGCATTGCCATTTTCATCCAGGAAGATGTAATCACTTCTCTGGAAGTCATCAGGTGTCAGTCTGACGTAAGCCGGTGTTCCGACGATCTCCAGGAACTGTGTCTCACCCATAACACTGGTTATACCGCCCATCTCAAATTCCGCATAACCGTCGTAGAGATTAATACCATAAACCACAGTATCATCAGTTACACTGTCTGGATTGTAATCAAAACCTCCGATAACGACCTCAAAACCGGTCTCCCTCTCTTCCTCGTATATCTCACCGTCTTCTTCATCGACTTCGGTATAAACATAAGATTTAGTCATTCCCATGCGGCCACAGGAGACAACACCGTCAGTCGTATATCCCAATGCTTTAAGATCACCGACAGTGCAGGGCAAGACTATCTCATTACCCAAAATCGAAGGGGTTCCTGAGATCAGATCAGCATCCGGATTGAAGTACTGCGATATGTCTTTCTTTGTAGTCTCTTCCGATACTGATGGTTCGGTATCCGAAGGCATGCTCTCTTCTTCAGGCTCGATCACGACCTCTGCGATTTCTTCCTCTTCTTCGGATTCTTCACTCTCTTCTTCCACGTACTTGTCCTCAGGCTTCTCATTAGCCGCCTTGCTCACCAGAAATACGATCCCGCCTGTAACTGCTCCTACTGCCACTAAGGCAACAACTGCAAATAATATCTTCTTTAACATAAAACTTGTCCCTTTCTTTGCTGCTTCCACAGCGATCTTTGTTCCCGCTTCTTTTGCAGAAGCCTTTACAGATGCGGACAAGATAGTTGTAAGCGAAGCGGGCATTGCCTTGAACGGCACCATCTCCGCCTCTTTGATAAACAGTTTGCTCAGGAACGGCAGAGCCATAGCTGCGCCAAACAGTTTTGTATTCTTTTCTTTCTCATACTTCTCGACCTCCTTCTTGATCTTATTGCGGGCAAAATTCAGACGTCGCAGAACGGTTCCCTGGGGTACACCCAAGGCCTCGGCGATCTCTTTGGTGCTCATCTCATCGAAATAGTACAGTACCAGTGTCCTGCGGGTATCGTCGGACAGGGTGTTTTCGATAATGTCCATCAAGACCTTGCGCATCGCGTCGGATTCAACGAGATGCTCCGGGAGGAAGTCCTCGGGAACGGCTTCTACATCATCAAAGAAATCGTCTTCAACCGAGTCTGTCTTCGCGAGCTTTATGCGGTCCAGACACTTGTTGGCAGCGATCTTCTTAAGCAAAGCCTTCGCCTTGCTCGTATCCGTCATATCAGAATAAGATTCGATAAAAGATACGAAAGTATCCTGGACCACGTCCTCCGCATCACTCTCATTCTTGATGAGCGACAGTGCTGTCCAGTAAACGGCTTTGTAGGCCTCGTTATAGATCTGCTCGAGTTCTTTGCCGGTCATTTTTTTGCCTCCTTTCTATCCGCATCTACTCACTTAACGAATAACTGATACGGATTATTCGGTGGTTCGAGAAAATTTTTTCATTTAATTTGTATTCGACTTATTACTCCTCGTCGATCTTATTACTCCTCGTCGATCTTACCGAAGACGCCGTGCAGATCGTCGAGCGAGCCCTGCTGCTCGTAAGGCGTATCCCGCATGGCGAAACGCTTCTCGCGCAGCTGATCCAGCTCTTCAACGGAGATGTGTTGCTCGGAAGCAATCTCTGTTGGCATGCGCCTCCGTACGAGCTCGTCACCTTTGGGCTGCGGGACAGTGGCGGTAAGCTTACGGGCGAACTGCTTGCTGAAGCAGTCCCTGTCGACATTGCTCATCTTGTCCCTTCTGACCGTGAACTTGGCATAGGCCTTGTACGCAGACCTGCCTCCGACGCTGTCGCCTATGTTGTTCGACTTCTCCAGGAACGTGGAGAATATCCAGAGGGACAGTCCGAAGCCGAAGCCGAGTGCGATTACAAAAGCTATAACGTCTGTCATAATGTCACCCCTGCCTCTTTTTCGTGAAATCAAAGATATCCTTGTCCTGCGTGCGCTTGATGTTCTCGAAGACTTTCTTCATCTTGCCGAATCCCGTCACAAACAGCGTTACTATACCGGCGATGATCAGAGCAAAGATCCGGCCGTCAATCTTGCCCAATAGCGGCAATATCTCCCTAAGGATCAGGAAAGCCGCGACCGTCGCGATGATGCCCGCTATGACCAGCAGCGTGCAGAACAGGATCTTGTTCCAGGGCAGGCCGCAGACGACCTTGCCGGACTGGCCGTTAACGAGGATGGTGTTAGGCTTGCCCTTGTATCTGAACGTGATGAACCACGCCGGGAGCATCGCATATACCATGTCGTTGTCGAGGAGCAGGGACGGGTATGAGCTTATGACCTTCTTGTTGCTCGCACTATCAGATACGTTGTTTATTGCTTCTTCGTTGAAATACTCATTTGCCCTGAGCAGTGCCGCATGCCTTAAGTCATTGTATACAACGTCGGACACGTTCGAGTAGAAGCCTGCAAGGTAGTCCTCGTCAAACGGCTTCAGCAGCGTCAGATCGTACGGCTCGAGCCTGAAGCTGCTCTCGTCCGTGAGAGCACGCGATGCATCGAGCGGGAGGTTCTTGATATGCATCTCGCCTGCGCGTCCGTAATACCTTGTCACGCTGTGCTTGCCGGTCCTGACCTGACCGGAGATGACAACGGCATTCGTATAGTCGGCATTCACGATCCAGTACGGAATGTAGATGCCGCGCACGCACTCGGGCTTAAAGCGTTTGATATCCTTGGGGATAAATAGACCTTTGTCTATCTTTTTGTGCACAAGCTCGATCGCCTTCTCCCTGGTGATCGCGAACGGCAGCACTAACTCGGGGCGCTTCTGCTTCGAGATCCTGCTGAAGACGACATTCGGGTTGCCGCAGTACACACACGTCGTCGACGCCTCGGTACCGTTGATTATGATCTCGCCTCCGCACTCGCTGCACGTATACACGTAGCAGTCCATCGTGTCCGCACTCTTCTCACCGTAAGCCTTCTCCGCGAACACCGCCTCCAGGTCCTCTCTGTACGGCATCGCCTCGGCTTCTATCTCCTCCGGCGCGAAAGCTCCGCCGCACGCACCGCAGACCAGCTTCTGCGACGTCGGATCGAACACCAATGCGTGACCGCAGTTCTTACAAAGTGTTGCCATATCCTATTCCCTTTTATTCCTCTTTGTCCAAAGGCCTGAACACGCCCTTGAAGTCACTGCTCGGCTGCTGGCTCTCCCAGATGCTGAACTCGTCCTCGGTCGGATTGCCGAAGCGTCTTGCCGCAGCTGCTTCCTCGGCAGCCGTGGGCTTGTATCTCTCAAGCTCTTCCTCCGACAGTCTGTGCACGAGTTCGCTGCCGCGGGGCGCATTGTTCTCGCCTTCGATCGGTTTATCGTGGTTAGCGCAGAATGTGTTCGTCTCGTTATTACCCAAACGTCTTTCACACGTGAAGTGTACGTGCACGCCGTAAATGTCCTTGGTGCCGGTGCTGTCACCGATGTTGTTAGATTTGTCCAGGAGAGTGCCGCACGCCCAGCATGCTATGCCGAAGCCAAGGCCTAATGCGAAGATAAATGATAATACGTCCATGCTTCAGCCCTGCCTTTTCTTGGTGAAATTGAATATGTCTTTGTCCTGCGTAAGTTTGATGTTCTTGATGACCTTGCGCACCTTGTTGATGCCGGATATGAACAGACCGATGATGGCCGCGATGATGGCCGCGATGATCTTACCGCGGCCGTCGCTGCTGCTCGAGGAGCGTTTCGAGCTCGAAGTAAGCAGCATCGGAAGCATCGGCTTCAGCACTATGAACGCCGCTACCGTGGCAGCGATCCCGAGGATTACGAGCAGTGCGATGAAGAGTCCTTTGCGCCACGGCAGACCGCACACTACTTTGCCCGTGTCGCCGTTGACCAGGATCGTGTTGTGCTTGCCCTTGTACGGGAACGTGATGAACCACGCCGGCAGCATCGCATAAGCCATGTCGTTGCCGACCTTGATGTGCGGGCAGGAATTCGTGACCTCTTTGCTACTCGCGCTGACTCTTTTCATCGCTTCCTCTTCGAAAAATCCTTTCGCCCTCTGGAGTGCAGCGAACCTGACGTCGCTGTACGTTACGTCCGAGACGTTCGAGTAGAAGCCCGCGAGGTAGTCCTCGTCAAAAGGCTTGAGGTGCGAGACCGCGAACGGTTCGAGCTTCGAGCTGCTCTCGTCCGACAATGCGCGGGATGCGTCTATCGGCAGCTGCTTGAGCTTCAGGCTTCCTGCCGAACCGAAATACCTTGTTACATGGTACTTGCCTTGCTTGACCCGTCCCTTGATGACGACCGCGTCCGTAAAGTCCGCGTTGACGATCCAGTACGGAATGTAGATGCCCCTGACGCAGTCCGGCTTGAACTTCTTGATCGCCCTGGGAATGAATATGCCGCGGTCGATCTTCTTGTGCACAAGTTCTATCGCCTTCTCTTTCGTTATCGCGAAAGGCATGATGTACTCCGGGCACTTCTGCTTTGCTATCCTGCTGAAGACGACGTTCGGGTTGCCGCAGTACACGCAGGTCGTCGACGCTTCCGTGCCGTTGATGATGATCTCGCCGCCGCACTCCGCGCACTCGTACACGTAGCAGTCCATGTACTTCTCTTCCGCCGTGCCGTACACCTGCTCTGCCGTCTCCGCCTTCAGATCCTGCCGGTACTCCTTGGCCTCGGACTCTATCTCCTCCGGCGCGAAAGAGCTTCCGCACGAGTCGCACACCAGTCTCTGCGTTCTCGGGTCGAACACCAGTGCGTGCGCGCAATTCTTACAAAGTGTTGCCATATCCTATTTCCCTTGTTGTGTGAGCGGTTGACAGTTCCGTATATATAATACTATTCGTGCGCGCGAGTTCAAACCCGCAGTTGTCGGGAATAGGGTGCCTGTGTTTGGTCTTTGGTGCGAATTTGTGCGGGTGCTGACAGCGGGGCGCACCGCTATGCTGTCCACCCTGCTGTATTTTTGCCCCGAAATGAAGTGGTAACGTAAAAGTAGACACCTTTGCCAAAAATATATACACCTGCATCAGTTTAAGTTACATAATTAAGTATCTAGTAAACAGAGGTGTTAATATGTACGCCACAAAAGAAAAAAGATTAGCCATAGGCAAACGTATTCACGATGGTGAATTAACAATACGTGAGGCTTTAAAAGAATACGATATCTCTGAGAGAACTATTAGCAAATGGGTAGCTCAATACAGAGAATCAATTGGTGAGAAGAAGCCTCTTAAGAAAACCTCGAATAATGTTTTAAGCAATGAGAGAGCAGCTTACGAGAACATGTCCAGAGAAGAACTCATCAATGCTCTTATCTTGTCTAAGGCCAATGAATTGAGGGCAAAAAAAGGCTACGAAGTGAAAGGAGTTGGTGCAAACAAGGAATTCGTTACATCAGACGAAGAGAATTCGAAATAGTATTTGAACTTTCTGGGGATTTCCCGGTTAAGAAACTCTGCGACGTTTTAAACGTTAACAGAAGCGGGTTCTACAAATGGAAGAATCGCTTGGAAAAGCCATCGGCTAAGATGAAATCCTTTATCCAGGATGTTCAGATATTCAAGGAATACCATGAACGTTTCCCGTCTCACGGTTACCGCTGGCTTAATGCCAAGATCCGTTTGGATGAAGGCCTGGTCATGTCAGATCAGCGGGCTCACAGGTGCTGTAAGTTTGCCGGCATACAAAGCAAGACAAAGCACTACAGGTACAGGAAGTCAGGTGCGCCCAGCAGAGTCTTTCCGAACCTTATGCTCGCAGGTGTGAACGTTGACGGTCCTCTGCAGTGTGTCGTAAGTGACATGACGGCATTCAGGCTAAATAACGTATACCATGAGCTCACGCTCTATATGGATCTTTGGAACAACGAGATATTGACCTATGCCCTGTCAGCCAAGAAAGGCGACAGGATGACCTATATCAAGGGCTTAAACAGCCTTATAGAACTCAAGAAAATGAATCCTGATATTGAGATGGTCTTGCACACGGATCAGGGCTCCGTCTATGCTTCCAAAGAGTTCAACGAGGTACTTCCGCTGTTCAACATCACACGTTCAATGTCCAGAGCAGGAACCCCGACAGACAATGCAGCTATGGAATCGATTAACGGTTGGATTAAGGAAGAAATGAAGTTGGACTTCCATCTTACCGGAGACGATGTGGAGCAAGAAATCAGTGAATACATCAGGTTCTACAACGAAGAACGGCCTGCGTACGCATTGAATTATCTGACTCCAAAACAATATCGAATGCTCTACCAAAAAGTTTAGGTGTATATTTTCTTGTTTGAGTGTCTACTTTTGCTTGACTAGTGCATACATCAAAGCTTTTATAACCCGAACCAATCAGATGATACTTCAATTACCTCACATTCCAATCCTGCATTACTGACAGTTTCATACCAATATGGGAACACCCGTAAAGTTTTAAGGTCATCTAATTTTCGAATCTCATCTATGGTCTTATTAAGCAAGTCCGTATCCATTGTGCTAAAAGACCCAGATATGCGTAGGTTCTCCACACCAGATAAAAACGATATATACGAAATATCTTCAGAATCTATACAAAACCAAAAAGTATTAAGACATTCAGCCCTATCACTTTCTGCTGTGGCAATTACGCCCTGCTCATAGTTAGCCATTACAGCATAGGTAGCGCCTATAGCGCTGCCATTCATTTGTTCGTCAACGTATATGCTGACATACCAGCCTTGCTCTAGAAACCCTCCGTCTTGCTGCATATATTCATTTAGAGACTTTCTTAATTCATCCAATTCTTGTAATGATGGATCAGCATCAAGCGGTAATTCTATGCGCAAGTATACTTCTTTCTTTTCCTCGTCACATTCCATATCGCTAATAGAACGGATTTTCACGCCAGAATGTGACTCCAAATAATACTTCATCTCCACATATTTAGAATCACCACAAGAACACAAAGATACTAATAACAGAACTGCCAATATAAATGATATGCATCGTATGTATTTCATGTATATTTCCTCGAAATGACTTTTAACAATATATAGTGTTTAGCGGACCGAATATTTCGTCGTATTTAAGATAAGCAACCATACCCCAAGTTTGAACTTTCAAATACAAACTACCTTGAATAACAAGAATGCCCGTAATGGTAACATAGTGCCATCGACCTTCTTTTAACGTGCTTGTTTGTTTATCCCATTTATTTAACTCTGAATTCCAATAATATAATTCCATTGATGTTCCAAAAAGAATTACTGGTCTGTCATTTAATAACGAGTCAACAATCAAATACAAGATGTCATTTCGATTGTTTTCAGTATCTATTAAGCTGTATGCGTTATATTCATTGATTATGTATTCGTTTAAAATATTGCAAACACCATATGGCGCTACTGGTCCCCAACTGTATGCCAATCCATAGTCATTCATCGCAATTACAGCTAATCTACATTTTGAACCGAGTTGCTTGTTAAAGTCGTTTGTTTCGACTATGTAATCATAGTAATCATATGTGTAATTGCTTCCATTGTTTATGTAGGAAATAACATCATGTGTAGCTATTTGTCCACAACCATATGCAGTCCAATAAAACCATCGCTGATCGCCTCCGTAATATGTAATCGTTTTTTCTTCATCAGTTTTTTCTACAAGAATATAACCATCTTGTTTAGGATAATTAATATCATACAAATCACCTCCCAAAGAAAGAGTCCAGTATTCTACATTGTATAGAGGATTCCCATCCTCAGAATCCGACACATCGTCCTTATCTTTGTTAGGATCATTAATATCAGAAGAGAATGATGATACTGGAGTGCTGCCGATCTTGTCAGCCACAGAATTGTTAACAAAAATACCATTCAACGCAGCCATATCATAGTATTCTGATAAAGTAGCCGGCTTATAAACTCCGGTGCTTATATCAAATGATCCAAGATCATAGGCAGATAGTTCTTGATAATCTAGAATTCCATCCCCATCAACATCCGAATCAGAAAAACAGTTTAGTTTATAATCTTCCTTTCCAAATGTTAATGTTGATATTGTTATCTCACCTTCATCAGGAATTGTTACTATCGGCTTCTCGCAAATAACTCTCGCTTCGGTATAAGTTTCAGGATCACGCCAATTCCAGCCCCAGACACCTGCAGTGGTTATTGGAAAACCCTCCCACTTAGGAAAATCATTTGCGTTGTAAGACCCAAATCCCCAATAAGTGTATGTGCAATCTTCTCCGGTTATCCAATCAACCGTCGGAGTGCTTATTCCGTGGAATCTGACACTACCGCCTATCCACGCGGCATTTGAAATACTGGCAATGAAAGAATTCTCTTCAGCTGAAGTAATAACCGCAGGATATCCGCCAAATTGAGCACATACAGCAACTGCTTCATTATAAAGCATAGGAGTATCTGATGTTATAAGGAAGTATACGTGACCGTTGTATGTTATCTTTTCGCCCAAAGAATATGTTGAGTCGGAATTTAGTTCTGATTCTTCCACTTCGTTCTTTAACGAAGGCTTAGCGAGGCTCTTTTCCCCTTGTTCTTCTTCCTTAAATTCAAGAAGCTCATACATCTGATCAGTATCAACCAAGCAATATGTACCTATCATGGAATTGGTTGCATAGACAGTGCCTGTATCATAATCGTATTCTGTTTCTATCGGAATGAGCAGGTTATAACCCTCCCAATAGTAGAACACACAATACTTATCGATACTGCTATTGTATCCATCTTTCATAGTAAACCTTACAGTAACAGATTCAATAGCATACTGATCGTTATATATTATCTCTGGCGATTTTCCCAAAATAGTGCTGTTATCCTCAATTGCATACTTATATCCCGTTTCTATAACTTTGATGTACTTGTCGACTAATCCCGATGCTGAAATATCAAAAGAGAATTCAAATGGCTGATCATCTGTATTAAAGCCAGATAATTGCTTATCAACTGCTTCGAAAACAAACGAATTTGTTTTTTCTATGTCCAGTGTCCCATTGGTTGAAACTGATGTTGGATCAAGACCTAATGCAATCTCATCTCCATCTAATATCGAATCTCCATCGGTGTCTTCGTTATTAGGATCCGTTCCAAAAACAAACAACTCTTCATAATCATTGATTCCGTCAAAATCACTGTCTTCCGCCCAAGGGCAAGTTCCATTTACAATTTCTTGAAGATTGCTAAGGCCGTCCATATCATAATCTTCATCCCCATCGAGAATACCATTAAGATCTGTATCTTGCATTGTTGGGTTATAGAACATCCATATCTCGTCACCATCTGACAAACCATCACCATCAGAATCCTGATTGTTGGGATCGGTTCCGATTATCTCTTCTGCATAATTAGTAAGACCATCACCATCCAAATCATCATCAGGATTAAGAATAATCCCTGTCGGCGTAGGTTCCGGTGTATCAGTAGGAACATCTGTTGTGGTCGGTGTCGGTTCTTCTGTGACAGTCGGAATATCGGTTACTGTCGGTGTAGGCGTAGTAATGAATCCGTTGTAATCTATCTCAGATACATCAGGAACATCGTTATTGTTGGTATCCTCGTTCATATTTATGGCAAGTGTGCTTGAACTAACAATCAGATTATTGATTTCAAACGGTATTGTTGAGTCATGTTCGCCACACTGTATTCCGATCTGATATGTTCCACCTGCGGATATATCAGAGTAACTGCTGCCGCTTATGGTGTATGTTCCATCGTCATTTACAGAGAAAGACACATCGTACGCGTCTGTTATTGGCCTGTTCGCAGAGAACGTAATCGTCCAGTCTCCTATTGAACTGTCTGTGTTATTTGTAAGGATAAGAGCCCCTGATGAACCTGAAGTCCAATCAGAATACTCAACATAATCTACTGTTACAGAACCTTCGGGAAGGATGTTATTTGCATTGTTGAGCAGATAGAACGACGGCATATACTCGATATCCGAGCCGTCATTACTTGAAGCAGTAAAGCCTATCGTTACCGATTCTCCCGGACCTATATCCTTATTCCAGCCGTTGTTCCCTACTGTATAGAGGTCACCTTCGTGTTCGAGGACAGTGCAATTGTATGGATTTTCGATGTTATAGACGAACTCAAAGGTGTAATTCCAGTTGCAGATCGGAGCATCACCGGTGTTAGTAAATACTATCTCAATGTTCGCATGACCGGGCCACGTGGTAATAACGTTCTCGGAAACAGTATAAGAAGCTTCAGATAAACTGCGGCACTTGAGTGAATCTGATATCTCGTCAGCGATAGATTCAAGAGGCAAACAAGTAAAAACAATGGCTAAGGAGATAATGCTGCACAGCAATTTGAATGTTCTCTTCATAGATTTCACCCCTTAAGAGGAACAACAAAGTGACAAATATCCTTTAGATAATGTGATTTTATTACGGAAAGATATTCAATTCAAGCGCCAGTTCAATTGTTTTTCCTTCATTAATTGCTCAGTTTTCAAAGAAGCAATCTTAAAAGATGCAATCGATGGTATTAAGTTCCTTGGCCAAAATGTCACCATCAACTCTTACTTCGAGATCTGGAAGAAGATCAAGAGCGGAATACGCAAGACAACACTTATCACCTACATCAGATTCTATCAGCGCTATATTGAACCCCAGTTCGGTCATACTACGCTCAAAAACCTTAACTACAGTAATCTTGTAATGTTTTACAAGGATCTTATACCTCACTTTTGGGTTCTTCAACAACTATCTACCTTACGGTTAGATGGGAGGTACGCATTTGTTACCCCCTGGGGTATACACTTTGGCTTAAGTCTTTGTTTCAACCCTTAAGCAGTTGCTTCCTGATCCAGTCAATGCCTTTTTGGAATACCAAAGTCTTGATATTGATCCTTACCTCACCGTGAACCTCATATTTCTGTTCGACCACACGGAAGTACCCTGCATCGATGTACTGCTGATATGGTTGGTTATTCTGCATAAAGATGTGCTTTTGCCTCAAGAATTCAAAGAGCTTATTTCTACCGATACCCATATCTAGGATTTTTGCTGCATCACCAAGTGGGATTGCCTTCTTGGAATCAGTCACCGCATCAAAGAATTCTGCCTTGGGCTGCATTAAGGCTAACTGCTGATCCTTTACAACTACCTGGGATTCAAGAGCCTTCTTTTCTTCGTATTCTTCGGCCCAGCGTCTTGCTCTTTCGGCAGGATCTTCAATCATATAGCTATCTGGCTTTTGCAAACTATAACTACCCGTCTTTCTGAGGGTAGGAAGAACCTCTGACGTGACCCAACGTTGTATCCGCTTTGCTTCGGGAAGGTTACTGCGGAAAACAAGAGAATAAAGACCACTTTCATTTATCCAAACAGGATACTGATCTCGCCCCATAGAATCTTTGATAGATGGGTGCACTCCCGGTTCACCCATTAGTCGGTCTTCATCATCAACATTGTCACAAATTGCCTTTTGAGGGTTGCTATAACCAAAAATCTCTGCAACATCTTTACCGACGAACCAAGGTTCACCATTGATCACTACACTTCTAATTGTTCCAAACTCTTCATTATTGAAAATCTGTAAATTGTTCATACCATCACACCCCCTTATCAGATTCCGAAATAGTTTCGGAATTATCAGTAGATGGGGTTGCCTTTTGCGGATCTACATTCGGATTCTTAACCCATAGTTCATCTACCGGAACACCCAGATAATCCGCTAACTGTTTTTTCCTGATATGATTTGTTGCTCCGAGTCCATGTAGGATCCGATAGGCTGTCACATAACTGCAGTCCCACACTTGTTGCAGCTCTGCATAATTAACAACTTCTTCAAGGATTCTTGGGTAGATTACGCCCTTGCATTTCTGCATAAAAAAAAGTACCTCCAGAGGAATAAGAATTCCGATAGTCTGGTGTACTTTTGTACTGTTGATAGCACGACTGTATTCGGTTTGATTTGAGTATATTTACTTTCAATTGTATTGTCAATACAAATTGAAAGAGTTGGTGATAAATCAGTAAAAACAGCTACTTTTGATATAGAAAACAGCAAATATTTACTGGTCATCCCACTTTTTCTGTATTTCTATAATTCTATTGTTGGTCAAATTGTGGTCAAAAGTTGGTCAGATGCATATGACATTATAAGCGACTATACTTTTTCCACCGCAGTCCAAAACCCATTTACTCATTTCCATCATAAACTAATTCAAATCCAAAATTAGTCAGATAATTCTTCTTTACTATATCTACGAATCTCTGTGAAACATAAACAAACGGATTATTCTCTATCTTAAATATGTTTTTATCTTTCAATTCAGTCTCAACAAATGCGTACTGTTTAAATACGATGAGATGTGGAGTAATACTATTAAATACTGAATGGGACCAATCAATACAATTGTTTATTGAAGGAACCTGTATTCCATACATCGGTGTTTGTCCTAATGACCACTCAATGTAATGGACTTCAGAAGAAATCAAAGGAAGCAAACAGTCTAACGACTTCTTTGAAAAAACCGGAATATACACTTCAGCATAATCTCCAACTGGAGAATCATCATTATCTGCAATCTTAAGGAAGATTCTTTCATCTGTTTTAAAGCTGCTTCTAAAATAACACCGATGTTTATTTATTAATTCTGCATTCTCTTCTACTAAATAGGCGTAATTGTTTGTAATTGATAGTTTGTATATTCTCATCTTAATCACCTCAGATATTAATATGGAAACTCACCCTCTAATAAAGCATTTGCAATATACTCCAGAACTATTCTCACTTCTTCTTCAGATGTACAATCAGATAATAAGGCGTTGACAGTTGCATAGTATATATTCGTATGTATTTCAGGATGATATACTGCTTTCAGTATAATTAAAATTGATAAATAATGCATCTGAAGAGAAATGATCACTAATCTTTACTTTGCCGCATGGAGTACCAATATCAACAGACTTTATCCAATCACTGAAATAATCCGGAATCTTTGTCATAGCGTCAAGCATAAGAGTTGCGTTATTTACACAGACATCATCATACCTTGAAGGATTCTCAAATGCTTCACCAGGTTCAAGCACTTCTGATACAATACTTTCAAACTTACTAGCAATTGGTAGCTTAGACAGAGAATCTTCGAATGTATTCCATCTATAATCCAATGATATATTGTTATCAAACAATTCTTTAAGAAAACAAAGACCCGTTTTATAATTTGTCTCATCATCTCGATCTGTAATAAAATAACCAAGAGGTAAAGTATCCGTCGGAGATGGATCATCAAGCAAATTCTCAATCCACTCCTTAAAACAAGAATATTGAGTTTTAAAACCATGCGCTACATCAAATCCATTGCCAATAATGAATAGATTCTTCATGTAGAAACTCCCTTCGTCGATATATTAGAGAACCATTAATTTATACAGATATAAGATTTCTATTTCCTAGAAAAAATTTATCAATATCTTGTCCTTACCAAAACATTATTCGAATCCTGTTTACTCTCCGCCGCATACCGCACCTTCCCTTCAGCAATCAATTCCTCAACACAACACCTAAATGTTTTTGATGCGTTACCAGAATACCCCAGTTTTTTGTATAACTCATTGGTCGATACACTTTCAGCAGACAATGCATCCAGAATTAATGCTTTTATCTGTTCTTTTGTTCTACGCTTTGGTGCCATTTTGTCAACAGCAGATCCAGATATATTATTTATATTTTTTTCATTCAAAAATGCTTCATGTATCGGAATGATTACAGAGAAAAAGGAACGTTCTTCATCTGTAAGAAGCAACGGCAACGGAGAGCCGTTTTCTTTAATTGCTCTTATAGCAGTTGGAATGCCCGTATTTCTTCCTTCTACAAGATGCAGTTCTTTAAGAAAGTCACCGATTCTCCTGTTTCTATATCTTCTCGTTCTCATCTGATAATTGCGGATATCGTCATCCGTAATAGATCTGTCCGGTCCCGGTGTGCTGGTTATTTCGATCTTATCTGCTTCTATTCTTACTGTAACCGGCTCATGGATCTGATATGACTTATGATAAATAGCATTAGATAAGAATTCCTCAATAGCCTCATAAGTGTAGTTCTTAACTCTTATAGCTTCAGCCTGTCCGGAAACCTTAAATATCTTCTCAGCAATTACATTGTTCTTTATGTAACTGAGTGCATCCCGCAGCTGTTCATCTATCGGCCCAGCGAAAATGCGTTCTTCCATTCCCTGGCCTGTTGGATCAGGGATGTTAACAACCTCTATCTGGCTATAAGGGAAAAACGTTTCCGGATGATCATTAAAGAACAGCAAGCCAACATTCAACGGTTTATAGTATTCCGTTGGTCCATCTGCGATTCGTAGATCCTTAGCTATCTGAATCGTATCCAGGTTATCAATATCGTTAATTAGGCTGCTGTTTACATTCTGAAGGTAATTTCTGATAATCGGGTACTTTAGATCCTTCATTTCAGCTTTAGGATTGATCCTGTCATCAAACGGTACATTATGTGTTAAAGACATTAATTCCTTAACATCTAAATCGGTTGCTTCGATCGTGCTGGACAATTTGCGAATATAGTATATCTTCTCACTATTCTTTGAATCCGGTGACTTAGGACATGCATATGGTCGTTCATATCCGCCCGGACACCATATTAACAGAAGCATCTTCCCATCAAACATAACAGGTTCTGTTTGCGGAATATAAACAGGTCTCAGATACTTACAATACTTTAGAAGTTCCTTTTGTATTTTGTCTACTGAATCAGGCGAAATACCCTTTACCGGCCTAACCACTTTGCCGTCTTTTTCTTTTGCACCTATTACGATATAGCCGCCACCCCAATTGTCTATATCATTAGCAAAAGCACTTATGGTTTTCAGTGTTGTTTCCGGATTCCAGCCCTCTTTAAACTCTATTCTCGCCCATTCAACGATATTCTCTGTTAATAATTTCTCGATTGTGATGGGAATTGCCATGCCTTTACTCCTATTAACATACGATTTCACTTACGACTTAGCTTACGACTAAATTATATAGTCGTAAGCAATTAGAGTCAAATATAGAAGTTCAGTAAACACATTTCCCAATTGAAAAAGTGCTACTTTGAGAATCTCTTTATCATTTGCGCTTTAAACCATAACTTAAAGCGCAACAATTGCGCTTTAATGCGCATTAACATAGACTTATCGTCCTACTAAAACACCTGCAATTAAACAGTGGCCTCAATTCTTTTTTTCAGTTTTTCAACCAGCTCCTCCCTCGTGTTCCAAATTACCATAGATTTTTGAGCTATATCAAAGTGTGGTCGTTTACGTTTATTTCTATCTTTAAATCTTTCAGCAGAACAACAAATAATCACTTGTTTTCCTTTTCCAAGTGCATAGCCGGCTTCATAATACGCACCATAATTCGGGAAAGATACATCCATAACAAGAAATCTACTCTTATCTATTTCAGATAGAATCTCAGGAACTATCTGATTGTTATGATCTTTATCCTTAATAATCATCGGATTATATCCTGCTGCTTTTATAGCACTTGAAAAGTCTTCACCAATGGCATTTGTATTATCAGAAAACTCCATAGCTATAAAACCTTGCTTAAAGTTCTGATTTAATTGAGTAATTGAATCTATTCTTTTCCATCCCTCTGCACTAATAGAGTACTTATTCACATAGTATTTTTTAATATATCCCAAATCTTCCATTATATTTATAAATGGTACATGGACATCATCCTCTTGCGTTTCCGAAAAGAATACTCTAGCTACACTAGAATTTGCTTCAAATGTATCTGCATAATTAGGAAAAGCATTATATATATTTTTTAATACGCGATCAACTCTGTCGGCAAATGTTTTTGGATACTGAATATCTGCAAGATTAATGTGTTCATTTTCATGTTCTTTAACTTCATATGTATCATCATAGAAATAAAACAAATACTTGTTTCTTTCAATAATATGTTCAAATACAAGATTCATTCTTCTTCTTTTTTCTCTATCATCAGCACAATCAAAAATAGTAGACCCGATTGCAAAGCAACGATTATATTTCTCGCAATCAAATTTTCGATAATTATTATTCTCTGATCCAACACAAAAGCAAGAAACACCGCCACAAAGGGGACAAACCTTATCAGAAGCAACAGGATAATCGGGTAAATGTCTTTGATTCATATTAGTTTTTCCTCCTTTAATAATACAATCAATAATAGAATGCAATATGTTTATATCGATAGTAAGTATATCTTCAGATTCTTCATCATCCTATTATTCTCGCACACTAATCCCATGGCCACTTGCCAAATTTCTTTTTATAGCAATCAGCGCAATATATCTTACCATCCGGACCCTTATAACCTTGACATGGAGTGCCACATTCAGCACAACGCGTATCACTCTTCATTACAATACCTCGCTATACTTATTCTTGTTTTCCTCAAAGATTTTGCATATCCTTTTCTTAAAAACTATTTTCTTCAGTAAAACCCCTATTAAGAAATATGATAAACTATGTGTCAACAACGTATACTACTGGTGTACCGTTGCCATAATATACCTTGTACGAAGTACATAGCGTGACATACCCAGCCCTTGCTAAAGTGGTTTTTTGACCCATTATAGTTCCACCAACATTGATACCGACTGTTACATAATAATCCTGTCCTATTGCAGATACTCTAGACCAGGCCTGATCATATGATTGCATACCTTCGATTCCATGATTTAGTCCTGAACTTTGAATTGAATAACTGGCCGAACTGGTTACAGCGCTTGTTACAACAAGAGCAAATACAACCATTACTGCTAATAATTTTTTCTTCATAGTTTGTCACCTAAAACCTAACTGACAGTCCAATATGGCAACGCAGATCCATAGCCAGGAACCTTATAAGAGGTACAGTAAGTTGTATGGTCTTTACTTGCTATAGTACTTTTCAACCCAAAAACATTGCCACCTTTACTAACACCAACAGTCACAGTGTAGTTCTGGTTAATTGCATTTACTCTGCACCACGCTAAATTGTAACCATCAGGTTGATATTCATCATATCTATGTTCGCATCCCGAATCCACAATAGTATAACTGGCTAAAACCAAACATGATATTAACGATACTAAAATGCATACTATTGACACCAATAATAATCTTTTCATAATCACTCCAAACCAAATTAAGCCATATTACTTGAATACTCGTACGATAGATTTAAACGATATGTTCTATCACTCACCGTTCATCCAACACTTTCTGCGCTCTGTCTTGAATAATCGTAATAACATCATCAAGGTCCTTCTGCCCTAAGAAGTAAGCGGGCATCTCCTCTATGAGTATCTTGTTTATAGCGGAATCACCAGAACTCATGCCGGAACAACTTAAGATGACATTTTCCAAATTATCAATATCGTTTGTTGTAAAAGTCGGTAGCACAGTCACGTATGTACCCTGTGAGTAGTCGAATATATTCTGCGAACCCTCAGCAGTATTAAAGTAATCAATTGCATCATTACATGCCACTCGGAATGCATCTATGTTTAAGACGAGCTTATCACTGTATGCAAGTTCTGTTTGGATGTCGTCAGACAATAGCATCTTAACAAACTCTGCACAGGCATCAATATTTACTGCGTGTGAAGAGACTGCCACAGATATCCCCGTTCCGAACATTGGTCCTCTACCATCCGTTGATGGCAGTCCCAGAATCGCTGTGCCATTAGTTATCTGAGCTTTCTTCACTAGGTAACCACTGATGCCGGGACAAATACAGTAATATGCCGTTTTCCAGTTACTCCCCATATAGAATTCTTCCACAGACATATTTTCCGGATCTATATCCCGTGTAGCACTATTCTCAAAAACATTATCCTTAACAAATACAGCAAGTTCTTCGAACTCTGGCCCACTCAAAACTATCTTGTCTCCACTTATGAATGTATCGCCCATGTTGTTAAACAGCTTCACAAAATACATTGCTTGTCCTGACGGGATAACATCAGTTCCGTTCAATGTGCTATCTAAGAACTGATTATATTCATCAGTTGTAAATCCTATACCCGAAGCACCTGCATATGACGGATCCGTCTGAATGCCTTCGATTGTAAAGCTTATCGGCAGTTGATACAGTTTATCACCTGTCTTGGCGCTTTCTATTATATTGGTAAAGTATTTATCCTGATCAATATCTTTAAGATACGGAGACAAATCAGCAAGACAATTATCATTATTAAGCTGCCCAAGATCACTTGCATTCATAATAATATCCGGACCTTCGCCGTTAATAATATCGATAGCTAATTCATCACTCAGACTTGCATTGGCATTCAGCCATGCAGAGTCGTAATCATCTTGACTGTTAATGTCGCTATAATCCATATAATCATAAGCGTCATAGCGATCTGAGATCTGGATATAGTAATCAGTGCTCGCGTTGTTATAGTTTATAATCGCATCAGACACTGTTGCGTCTACTTCGCCGTCTACTGCATACAATTCCAGAATCTGTTTGCCTGCATGTGGATTCGTCTCAGCTTTTGTGAATTCAACAATCGCATAATTCTTAGCGAACTGAGAGGTAAACATATTGTTTGAGTTGTACTGACCACAAAGAAGGAACGAGTCTTCTGTACAATCTGCAATCTCAAGGTTTGTAAGATACAGCCTATTCACATCGCTACAGCTATAATCCATAATATCTTCACTTGTCTTATTCTGAACATCCAACTTCGAGACACCGTTAGGAGTCGTAAAATAAATTCCGCCATCTTGGCTACTGTATGAATTGAGCAATTGATCAATGTCCATCCAATCGTAATCCTTGGCATTTCTTTCTGTTAACTTACACGTAGCAAGATCCAATTCGAAGAAACTATATCCTTTAGTTGTTGCAACAGGAACAAGTGCCATGTTGTCTTCCAGTGGAATTATAATCGGGACTTCATAATAACTCTCTACTGGATCAGATATATCTATGTCTGTCACAATTCCGTCAGGCGCATACACTTTCAAAGAACAGCAGACAGGCGTCATGGCGGGATTATACATAGTTTCAATTCGATATTCTCCAATATCAAAGGAGCGATAAGCCTGCAAATTCATATCATATTCAAAATCACATGTATCAACTATTGATGAGGTCTCAGGATCTATATAATAGTATCTGCCACAATAATCATTGGTATCCATATCCCAATACCATCCTCTTACAAGGAGATTACCACCAGTATATATTACAGCTGTCGGGTAACCGGATATCTCGGGAATACTGCATAGGTCAATGGTTTTATATGTTTGCTTCGTTTTCCTGTCTATAATTGTCACATTTTTGATCACATCAGTTGGTTGGCTCAGATCTGTGGACATATACCACCCGTCAACAAAAATGCAAATGTATTTATCGTCTGCTCCTGCTAAGCTCGGAGAAACAAATTCTACTGTCTTATTTGGATTCAGTCCCAAGTCGACATCAATCACTTCACTGTTATACCAAGGTGAATCTGCAGATATTACTTTGCCATTTGTTTTTATTTCAGGTTTTATCCCGCACGAAACAACAGACAGTACCATCGTAGTAATAAATAGGGCTACAAAAAATCTTAACGATGTATTGTTCCTCATATTGTTCGACCTCACAATTTGAATAAAGATAAGTAGAGAAAGGCGTTTGCCTTCCTCTACTTAAAAGTTATAAGATATAACTCACTGCTGCAGATCCTCCGGATCCTGGAACTTTCTGAGAATAGCAAGTAACTGGAACAGTAGAGCTTACTTGGGTAGTTTTATTTCCATATATTTGACCACCTTTGACGACTCCCACTGTTACACTGTGAGTCGTTCCATCTGTACGTGCTTTCGCCCATGCCTGGTCGTAACCGCCATAAGACTGATACGCGTCATTCTTATGACTACATCCCTGAGAGTCTATATAGCATGTAGCAGAACTTGCTGTAGCAACCGAAGCAACAACAGCGCAAACGATTAACATAATTATCAGCGCTTTTTTCATTATCTTTCCCCCTTGTTAGTAAAAATCTTCTCCTTTACGGGTCTGTTTAATAATCACTCCACATCGGTCTGTACCTCCACTAACCTGTGACATTCATAATTTCGAATGCTATTCGATCATGCTCTTTTTCTTTTCGGCTGATAGTATATATACTGACAGCTCGGTGCCATAGGACCGGGATACGCAACCGGTCTGATTGCCTTCTCAGCAACCTTCAGAAGTTTCTTCTTAAGATTCTTCATGACTCTTTCCCCCTTTCTTTAGAATGTATTCGATAAGCATCGATAACGATGCCATTATCAATCCATAAGACATAAAAAATATGTATATGGAATTCATCCGTGTAAGGTGAAGAATTAGAATCACAATCGCCTCGACAGAAACAATTATCCGATTGTATCTTTTTACCTTCTTTAACTCATGCCGATCCCAGTCAATGTATTCATTGTTGACTGAACCGACCAGCATATCAAACGTTATTGATAGTATCACCCCCCCCTGACATATTGCAGGAAAGTCGTGCGTATATCTGTAGAGCATTATCGGTAGAAAGAGCGACAATATCGAGATCAACAGACACCTTATTAACGACTTGCAATGAACTCCACCTCCATATGCTCTAACAGCTGAAAAGAATACCAAATAACAAAACAGTTCCTTAAACCACCCAGAGGCGAACGCTACACTAAGCAAAACACCCCAGCCGATGACTTTAACAATCAGAGATTCGATTGCATATGTATAATTATCGACAGCATCACTTGATATGATGTTGGCATCATAGAACATTGTTGCAAGTTTATGAGAAAACTGCTCCATGAGCTCCCTCCAGATTGGTTTAATCAATTAATATCACGAGGAATTAACAAATAACACCGTTCTGGCAAGTAACGACATTTTTAGGCAAGTAATGACATTGGAGAATTAATAACGAAGTCGTTTAGCTATCTGTTCGTAACAACAATCGTGACGGTAAAGCTCCCGTTATTATTATCAATATCCATATAACCATTCAGCTTTGACACAACACTTCTGACATTTTCCAATCCGAATCCGTGATTCACTTTATCCACCTTGGTTGTCAGATACTGACCATTCTGCTTTTGAATGATCCCATTATATGTGTTCTTAATCGATATCATGAATTCAGAATCATTAATTGGTTTAATGACAACATCTATAATTCGGTTGTCTGCTTCGCATTTCTCGCATGCCTCAATTGAATTATTCAGAAGATTTGCAAGGACAGTCACAAGATCTGTATATTCAAGTTCCACATCAGATAGATCGCCGATTGAGAATCTTACGTTAATACCTTTTCTCTTTGCTTCTGCATACTTCGTATTGAAAACAGCGTTGACAACAGCATTGCCGGTATTGACTATATTAGTTACCTTGGCAAACTCCTCATTCCGTGCTCTTACATATGCTTCAGCTTCTTTATACTTTCCGGCAGTCAAGAGTCCTTCTATAGCATACATCACATTCTTGTATTCATGAGTATTTCTGGCTTGTTCTTCTCTATCAAGACAACTCTGATTATATAATTCGGTCAGCTCCTCTGCATGGTTTATCAACAAAGCATGCCTTTTTTGTTCTATCTTTCGGTTGATCTCATTGCGCAGAAAGAAGAATACATAAACATTCATAAGTAGAAGAAAGCATGACATAAAGATCATAAGTATTATCTGATTCTGTTTGTCGCTGTCACTTTGCAAGCACAAGCAAACAACAACTCCAATCGAGAACACCGGGAACATACCATGCTTTAAAAGATCAACCGTGCTAAGTTCGTCATATCGGATATTATTCGCAACTCTCTTAATAACTAACGTCATTATTGATTGTAGCAACAAGCTTAGGGTTCCCATAGCCAACGAGATAAAGCTTTGGTTTATAGAATCAATATCCGTTATGCCCGGAAATAACGCCAGCTGCAGATTGAACATGATAAAATCCGAGCAAAGACCCATTCCAAATATCAATAACAGAATAAGAAGCAACTTATAAGCCTTAGCCTTGTACAAGCAATTTAATGCTATGAAATGAAGTGCGAATGTTGTTGTCAATCTTAACACAAAACTCTCCTCAGCAAAGACGACTGTCAACACATTGAAGAGAATATACCATGTAATACAAATGAGAATTCGTATAGCAGATGTGTTTATGCGACGCTTCTCACAAAATGAATTGCATAAGAAGACCATCAATACCAGACAGACAAAGTTATATATGCAATCATATATCTGAAAGATCATAACAAGCTTCCTTTATACGCATAGTATTTCTTATGCAGATCACGCTTGTTTCTCACCGTCATTGAAATATTCGTCTTCGTTTGCGAACTGGTGTTTAACACTACAAAGTACGGAGAAAACTCTGATATATAATCCATATTTACAATATTTCTGTTGTGTACTCGTAAAAACGCCGAACTTAAACTATCGGTTATATCCTCAAGTTTCATACGCACTTTAATCTCTGAACAGTTCCAAGTATCTTCCGCTTCGTTCTTAACAAATAGTTTGATATAGTGTTTATCGCTGGTAATCCAGACAATGTCGCTTTGTTTATATGTCTGCATCACACCATTTACCTTAATCGACAAGTATTCGTTCTCTTTCTTTATACTCTTCACATACTTTATGCATTCGATTATGTTATCGCGGAAGGAGTCTTCTGTCTTAACCAAATACCTTACTAACCCATAATGGTATCCTTTAATCGTAAAATCATAGTAATTTGTCGAGAAAGCAATCGGAACATTTATGCCCTTTTCCCGTATTACTTCAGCTGCTTCCAGCCCACTTATGCCCGGCATCTCGCAGTCTAACAGGATAAGATTATAGTTTGCCAGTTTGTTATCATCCTTGATCAAATCAGCCCCGCAATTATATGAATCTATAGAGCAATTTTCACCAGACGACAAGAAATAATCTTGGATTATCTCATTCTCGAACTTTATAAATTGTTCGTTATCATCACACAATGCTATTCTGAACATGTTATGAATCAACTCCTGATCAGGTCTTGGTCGTTAGTTCATTATTATACTAGAGATTTATATGTTACAAAAACGGCATAGTATATATTCGTATGTATTTCAGGATGATATACTGCTTGACAAACGTCACGTACGGTTGGCAAAAACACTCCATTAACAGAATCATTTATACCAATACCGAAGCTTTGTAATACATCTCTTGCTTCTTGAGCTTTACTATCTGCACCAGAAACAATGACTGAATCATTCTCATTCTTTAAGTGATGAGCTAAACCTTTATTTGCTCATCATTACTTAACACTATACAGTTATAAAATAAAACTCATCTAACGAAAAACTGCTTGGATTAATGCTTTCATCAGAAATCGGCCAAACAATTTCTGGAACTTGCTTTTTCAATTCATATAAATCAATATACCACTCAGAAACATCAAATCCGTTAACAAAAACGCAATTACAATAACTCAACAAATTCAAATAGTTGTTTTCTAATACTCCACACACGAAACATATTCCTACTTTACTATTAAGCATAATTGAAAAATCTTTGCCGTTAACAAAAGCCCATTCCTCACCAGCTCCATCATCCCAATTTATCTTATTATGCTTATCACATGCTTTGAGTTTAATTAGCAGTTTTTCAAATTCATCAACCTTAAACACCTTCTTTTTTCTCGCCTCTAGTAATTCAAACAGCATATCTCTCATGTCAACACACCTCCTTTAATTTCCAGGACATCCGTGAATCATTCCAGACATTGTTGTTATTTATACTTGCCATAACAGCTTTTGCAACTGCTTTAAGCGTCTTTTCATCATAGGCCCCACCAATTGAAACGTTTAGGCAACACTTTTCAATGATTTTTCATCGTAAGCACCACCAATAGAATAGGTTATGGAAAGAACTTTATTTGTTGTTTCTTCAACATCAAAATTACAAACATCAACTGAATCCATAACCTTGTTTTGCTAACATATATGTTTCTTCATCCATATTACAACTGTATGTACACCCCTTGTAATTCAACTTATACTTTTTAGTTAAACTACTGATATACTTATTCAGAGCTTTGTATTCGCCATCCATTAATGCATTGGAAATCCAAATTCTTCCATGTTCTATAAACCTCATATCTGTATTTACACGTGTAAAGGTTAATTGAATAACGGGGGATACATCAGTGTTGATCAGTCGGCTTTTATCAAACACGATAACATTACCCAGTTCCGTTTTGCACAAATAAACACATCTTGTATTCATATTGTAGGAATATGTCTCTAGCAAATTATTTCGAGAATCCAAAAAAATGAATCCATTCTGTTTTGAATAATCTATTATTTTTTTTAGATTGGCAGATGATAAATAGAATCTATACTGCTTACCCATAATGCTTACCTCAGTTATATAGTATTGGATCAATATCTGAATTATATGGCACAAAATAGATGTTAGGTTTTCCATTGTTTACATACCAATCACTAGCCATAATGTCCATTATTGCTTTCCTTTCTCGTGATACCGGGATTCCACTCTGAGTCACTTTTCCAACTTGATACAATGCATTTATGTCACCATTTACATCATATTCAGCAACATCAGCGTATCTAGAGTTTTTATATCCACCAGGAGTAGCTATGTAGAGTTCAGTATCATAGCTACCCTCTGTAGGGGTATTCTTAATGTCACTAATCTTCCCTTGATGAGCAGGTCCACCCTTTCTGCCATTAGGATTTGTAACATTGGTAACATCGTTAGTCGTATTATTCGAGTTTACATCACTATTTGAACTCAATTGACTTTTTAATCTATCGATGCCATCGCAGACTCCACGCCACAATTCTAACAAACCATAATACTGAAGCACCAATCCTGCAATACCGAATAATAAACCATATAACAAGTATCCATTGGTATAAGCAACATTGGATATATCAAAACAAACTTTACCTGTGATAACGCCAAGGATTCCAAGCATTATCTTTCCAAGAATGGTCAATGAAACGCCTGCAACAAAAGCACCGGCGACGAAATAAGTTAAAACAGCAGCAAGCGTTACTGCTCCAATCATACCCAGCCAATACCATAACTGCGTCTTATCAGAACCATATATATCGCCGAGAATGCTATAAACAACACCCGTGCTTGCTGCAGTAAGAATTGTAATAGATGTAACAACTACACTAGTCTCAGCAAGGGAACTATGCCCGCTCGGATCGCAGTACTTCACCGGATTCGAGTTTGCAAAGAGATACTTGTGCAGACTCATAGGATCAGACAGACTGCCGCCATAGGTATCCATCGAAGTAAATGTGCCTGTTACTGGATCCATGTATCTTGCTCTCAGATAGTACAGACCGGTTGCATCTCTTTCTTCGCCCTGGAAGCCGTAACAATTGTCAGTAGTACCTGTTCTTCCGGTCTCGTTACCGAAACTGTCAAAGGCAAATGTATCTGTTACCGCGCCTGTCTCATCAGTAAGCGCTCGTACCGACATTCCGCCGTCATAGATGTAGTAGGATACGTCTGTTCCTTCTTTCCTGGATATCAGTTCAAAGCCTCTGGTGTAGTAAACAACTGTTGTTCCGGTCTCAGCCTTCAATACCTGGCTGTATCCCGAAGACAGATCTGTCGTGTAATACGTTGTTACACCGTTTGAAGTCTTGCTCGTTCTGTTTCCCAAGTAATCGTAGGTATATGTTTCCGTTATCGTTCCTTCTATGCCGTTTACAGACGCTGAAATCATGCGGTTATAGCAGTCATACGTATAGGTAGCTATAGTTGCCCCGTTACTTGACTGGCTCACAAGATTACCTGCGTTATCCCACGTATAGGAAATATCTCCTGCCTGGGTTATCTGGTTAAGGCTATTGTAAGTGTAATTCGTTACGACCCCGTCTTTGTTCGTGGAAAGACGGTTCGAATTAGCATCGTATGTATATGTGGTTACAGATACCGTGTCTCCTACTGTTACAGTCTCCGAAGTAAGTCTTTCCAGTTCATCGTAGGTATATTCGACGGTCCTTCCCAACTCTACACAGGAAAGCTTCTCGCCGTTAGCGCCTATCGTATACTCGAAGCTTTCTATTACATCCCCGTTCCCGTCTGTCGTAACCTGACTCGTGAGGATATTTATGTTGTTATATGTATAAGTTGTCGTTACTCCGTTCGGGTATTCCGTGCTTACCCTGTTTCCGACTGCGTCATAAGTGTACGTGGTCGTACCTTCACTGTCGGTTACGGAGATCAATCGTCCCATATTGTCATAGCCGTAAGAAGTAGTCTGGCCATCTATCGTGACTGATGCCAATTGGCATGCTGCGTTATAGGTATAGCTTATTGTCTCGCCTTGAGCATTGGTTACCTCAGACAGATATCCGTCAAGGTTATATGAATACTCTATTGTTCCGGAACCGTCTATAACACTTATTAGGTTGCCGACTGAATCGTAAGCATAGCTAATGGTCTCTCCTTCAGTTGTAGCAGAAGCGATCCTGTCCATTGAATCGTATGTGTAGGTTGTCTCGTTTCCGCCAAAATCTGTTGTGGATATTACTCTGCCGTATTCGTCATACTCCGTCTCGGCGGTATTGCCGGCAGCATTTGTTACAGATACAAGCCGTCCGTTTGTATCGTATCCGTATGTTGTTACATTCCCATTCGCATCGGTAACAGATGTCACATTACCCATGGAATCGTACTCATAACTCCAGATACCGCCTAATGCATCTTCCACGCTTATCAGGCGGTCCATATCGTCGTAAGTATATGTGGTAGTGTTACCGTACGCATCGCTCTGAGATGTCAGTCTGCCTCTGACATCGTAAGTAGCGCTATATGTAGAACCGTTTGGATATGTAACAGAAGTCTGGTTCCCGTTATTGTCGTATGTGAATGAATACGTATTACCGTTAGCATCCGTTACAGAAGACACATTACCTCTGTCGTTATACGTGTAGTAAGTGGTATTCCCCTGAGGATCCGTAACAGACGTATTCCTGCCAAGGTAGTCATAAGCATAGGTAGTTACTCCGCCATAGACATTGGTTGAAGAGACAAGTCTGTCACAGGAATCGTAAACATAAGTCTCTACCGCGCCGTTAGCATAAGTCTTGCTTGTGCAGTTGCCGACAGCATCGTACGTGAATGTGACTGTCCTGCCCATTCTGTCGGTTGCCGTTATATTCCTGCATTCAGCATCGTACGTAAAACTCTCGGAAGTTCCGTCAGGGTAATCTATTCTCGTCAGGTTACCGTACAGGTCATAGGTATAAGTGACAGTTCTGCCTTGGGAATCCGTTGAAGATGTAATGTCTCCTGCCTGGTTATATGTATAGGAGACGGTATTACCATTGGAATACGTAATACCCGTTACTCTGTTTGCAGCATCATAAGTATAGGTGTCTGTAAGAGTAACACCCTGGTAAGTGATAGTCCTTGAGACCAGCCTGCCTTCAGAGTCATAGGAAAAGTTCGTTACTTGCCCTTCGGCATTGGTTATAGAGGTTATATTGCCGTTGCTGTCATAAGACATGCTCATCAGTGTACCGAGAGAATCCGTTACACTTGTCAGGTTACCTGTATTGTCATAGCCGTAAGATTGAGTATTACCCGAAGAATCAGTAGCGGATATCAGGTTGCCATAGGAGTCATATGCCATGGTTAGCTCTTCGGTGCCCATTGCTGACATGGTAAGAAGAGCTCCGTTCGTGTTATACGAACAGCTTATCGACCTGCCGTTACTGTCTGTCGCCGTCAATATATTCCCGTTGTTATCGTAAGTATATGAGAACGTCGTTCCGTCAGGCTTTGTCTCCGAAGTCTTATTGTTATTGCCGTCATATGTGTAAGTCGTTGTTCGGCCGAGAGGATCAGTAATACTGATAACATTGCCTGCTTCGTCATAAACATAGATTGTGTTATAACCTAGCCTGTCAGTGGTGACTTCTATCTTGTTATCCAGGTCATGGCTGAATTCGACCCTGTTGCCATAGGCGTCGGTCGTTGCCGTGAGTCTTCCGTCGTCATCGTATTCGTTGCTTGCGATAGTTACTCCGTTATCTGCCGAGATGCCTGTGATATAGTGACCGTCATCGTAAGTAAATGTAGTCGTATAGCCTGCTGTGTCTACTACACTTACCAGATCGCCGCTATCGTTATATGTGTAAGTAACTGTATTTCCGAGGCCGTCAGATATCGAAGTAATCTGTCCCTGTTCATTCCTGATAAATGAGATTGAACTTCCGTCAGAGTAGAACACACCGTCTTCTGTTATCTCTATCGTCCTTCCGTAGGTATCCTCTATCTTGTAAAGACCTGAGACTTTATTGAAGTAGAACTTCATGCCGTCATATCTGGTAAGAAGGAAGTTCTGAGGATCGAACTTCTGAAGGCCGGATGTGTACAGGCTGTTGTCTGCATATATTAGGTTATCTGATCCGTCTAATATCTCAAGTGTATCTCCTGTTCCGGATGTGTTCTGGAACGTTGCGGAGATTCCTACCCAGTTATCGAAGCTCAGTGTACTCTCAGGGGACAATACCAGCTTGAACACTTCTTCATGTCCGTTGCCCCAGTCGATATAGACTTCGTGAGGATGGACTTCTGCCCAGTAATACATAGGCATAGCAAGCACCATCCTCATCTCGGTTCCCCATTCTTCTCCTAAACCGGTGCTTATCGAGATATCAGGTCCGCCTATGGACATAGTCCAGCCATAGCCGAAATCGCCGTTTATTGTTCTTTGTCTGCTGTCGTAGGTCCTGTAGACTTCTACTGGCAGGCCTGCGACAGGCAACGTCATATCCAGGAAGGATATGGTGAAGTTTCCTACCTTTGCCTGTCCCGTTACAAGTACTATGACCTCATCCCAGACATATCCGCCTTCGGCATAAGCGGTCAATACCACTTTGTAATAGCCGTTCATCAGAAGTGTCGGATCTATCGTTCCTACCGTTGCGTTATCTACAGGGTTCGTATTGGTAAATGTATATACAGCCTCTTCTGAATCTACCGGGAACACCGCTAATGTATAGCTCTGGAGCTCTGTACCTGAGACTGTACCGATAATGTCGGTAATGAATGTGATATCTTCTCCGTCCTGACTGTCTTCTATATCAGCAAACAGTTCTTCGTTAGTGAATTCACCATACGGAGTCGGCGTTACTGTAGGTGTTACAGTAGGTGTAGGAGTCGTTATCTCTAACAGGA